>ULSJ01023890.1_pt1 | contig 24896 bp, 20 predicted proteins | sample 1956291 | NCBI WGS metagenome assembly ULSJ01 (sample SAMEA4835705, study PRJEB28245) | human gut metagenome | biome: gut microbiome; material: fecal sample | place: Denmark | collected 2008 | reverse complement strand
CCGCCGACATAGCGTGTCGTGCGATGACCTTCAGCGTTGCGTCCGCCTGTAGATTTTTTACCGACTGTAAGAGATTTCTCTGGTGTACTTGCAGTGATTTCATCGAATACACCAATAACTTTGTGTCTCTGCCCCGGTGTTGTGGGCTTTAATTTTCTTACTGCCATTTTTTCTATTAAATATTGCTATAAAAATCTATAGTTTCACCTTCTGCTACAGTCACGAGCGCTTTCTTGAAAGCTGCCACCTTACCGTTGATAAGGCCGGCTTTTGTGTAACGTGACTTTTTCTTGCCGTCGTAGTTCATTGTAGTTACGTCAACCACCTTTACTCCATACAGACTTTGAACAAGATTTTTGATTTGAGCCTTGTTAGCCTCAGGAGATACGCGGAACGTATAGCGATTGAGCTTTTCGCTGATCGCTGTTGCCTTTTCGGTAACTACCGGTTTGATCATTATTTCCATTTTTTATACCTCCTATTAGTTAAAAGTTATTAATCACAGCTACGCTGCTTTCGCTCAAAACCAAAGACTTGTTGTCAAGAATTTTGTAAGTATTTAGGTCCGAAGCAGTTACAATTTCCACATTGGGCAAATTGCGAGCAGACAAAAATACATTTTTATTTTGACCTGCTAAAACCAAAACTGCCTTTTTATCAGCAACTTTGATATTTTTAGCAAAATTTACGAATTCTTTAGTTTTCGGAGCTTCAAAGGTGAAATCTTCAACTACGATAATCTGATTCTCCTGAGCCTTGTAAGACAATGCAGACTTGCGAGCGAGTTGTTTCACTTTCTTGTTGAGCTTGAAATCGTAATTGCGTGGACGCGGACCAAAGATACGGCCACCGCCTACCAATACCGGAGACTTGATATCACCGATACGAGCGCCGCCACCGCCTTTTTGCTTGTGCAACTTGCGTGTACTTCCGGCAATTTCGCTTCTTTCTTTTGACTTGTGCGTACCTTGACGCTGGTTTGCCATATATTGCTTTACATCAAGATATACGACGTGTTCGTTCGGCTCGATGCCAAATACGCTGTCGTTCAGCGTTACTTTGCGTCCGGTATCTTCTCCTTTAATGTTATATACTGCAACTTCCATTATTTTTCAATTAAAACGATTGAACCTTTGCTTCCCGGAATTGAACCTTTGATCATCAATACGTTGTGTTCCGGAATTACCTTTAACACTTTGAGGTTTTGGACAGTCACACGCTCGTTACCAGTCTGACCTGCCATACGCATTCCCTTGAATACTTTTGCAGGGTAAGAACAAGCACCGATAGAACCCGGAGCACGCAAACGGTTGTGCTGACCGTGAGTTGACTGACCTACTCCACCGAAGCCGTGACGCTTAACTACACCTTGATATCCTTTACCTTTCGATACGCCGATGATATCAACAAATTCTGTGCCTTCGAAAAGGGCAACTGTCAATTCATCTCCAAGCTTGTAGCTATCATCAAAACCTTTGAACTCGGCCAAGTGTCTCTTGGGTGTTACGCCTGCTTTCTTGAACATGCCGGCTTCTGCCTTGTTCGTGTGCTTCTCTTTCTTGTCTTCGAAGCCCAACTGCAATGCAGCATAACCGTCTTTTTCAACTGTCTTTACTTGAGTAACAACACAAGGACCTACTTCGATAACAGTGCACGGCACATTCTTACCGTCGGCACTGAATACGGATGTCATTCCGATTTTCTTTCCTAATAATCCTGGCATTTCTCTAAAAATTTAATTTAATTTCTGATTTAAAACTAACTTACGCCTTGATGTCAACATCAACACCGCTCGGCAATTCAAGCTTCATGAGAGCATCGATAGTCTTAGCTGTTGAGCTGTAGATGTCGATAAGTCTCTTGAACGATGACAATTGGAATTGCTCACGCGACTTCTTGTTTACGAAAGTCGAACGGTTGACTGTGAAAATTTTCTTGTGAGTTGGCAATGGAATTGGGCCGCATACAACAGCACCTGTAGCCTTCACTGCCTTTACAATCTTCTCAGCTGACTTGTCAACCAAGTTGTGATCGTAAGATTTTAGCTTAATTCTGATTTTTTGGCTCATATTGTTTTAATAAAAATTATTTCAATAAATCCACTCTACCTTGACGCTCTGTCAATACCTGCTTAGCGATTGAAGAGCCTACTTCAGCATAGTGAGAGAATGACATTGTTGAAGTTGCACGACCTGATGTGATGGTACGCAATGCTGTTACATAACCGAACATTTCAGCAAGAGGAGCTTGTGCCTTAACGATACGTGCACCGCTGCGGCTTGTTTCCATGCCTTCTACCTGGCCACGACGCTTGTTCAAGTCGGAGATAACGTCACCCATGCTTTCTTCCGGAGTAACGACTTCAATCTTCATGATCGGTTCCATCAAAACCGGACCTGCCTTTTCGCAAGCTTTCTTGAATGCCTGGATAGCACAGAGTTCGAATGACAACTGGTCAGAGTCAACCGGGTGGAAAGAACCGTCGATTACAGTCACTTTCAACTGTTCTACCGGGAAGCCGGCAAGAACACCGTTCTTCATAGCTGTCTGGAAACCTTTCTGGATTGACGGGATGAATTCCTTAGGAATGTTACCGCCCTTCACTTCGTCGATGAACTGCAAGCTGCCTTCGAAGCCTTCGTCAACCGGTTCAACGCGAACGATGATGTCGGCAAACTTACCACGACCACCAGTCTGCTTCTTGAACACTTCGCGAAGTTCTACCGGCTTAGTGATAGCTTCCTTATAGGTTACTTGAGGACGGCCATGGTTACATTCAACCTTGAATTCACGACGCAGACGGTCGAGGATGATATCGAGGTGAAGTTCACCCATACCGCTGATAACTGTTTGACCAGTTTCTTCGTTTGTCTGAACGCGGAATGTCGGGTCTTCTTCTGCAAGTTTCTGCAAGCCGACGCCAAGTTTGTCGAGGTCTTTCTGAGTCTTCGGCTCAACTGCGATACCGATAACCGGATCAGGGAAGTCCATAGCTTCGAGTACGATCGGGTGAGCTTCGTCGCAAAGAGTATCACCAGTACGGATATCCTTGAAACCTACACCTGCACCGATATCACCGCAGCCGATGAAATCTTTCGGGTTCTGCTTGTTTGAGTGCATCTGGAACAGACGGGAGATACGTTCCTTCTTGCCTGAACGGCTGTTGAACACGTAGCTACCTGCGTCGATTTGACCAGAGTATACGCGGAAGAAGCAAAGACGGCCTACATACGGGTCAGTAGCGATCTTGAATGCCAATGCACTCATCGGTTCGCTTGACGACGGTTCGCGTTTTTCTTCCTTGTTAGGATCACCTACAGCGTGGCCTACAACGGCACCTGCATCGAGCGGGCTTGCCAAGTAAGCACAAACAGCATCCAACAGACATTGAACACCCTTGTTCTTAAATGAAGAACCGCAAATCATCGGAACGATATCCATTGACAATGTAGCCTTACGGAGCACAGCACGGATTTCGTCTTCAGTGATCGTCGAAGGATCGTCGAAATATTTAGTCATCAAGTTGTCGTCGAACTCAGCGATTGTTTCGAGCATCTTGTCACGCATTGTTTCGCATTCGTCCTTCAATGAAGCAGGAATTTCTTCAGCGCTGTATTCAGCACCCATTGTTTCATCGTGCCAGAACAAAGCCTTCATTGTAATAAGGTCAACAACGCCCTTGAAAGTTTCTTCAGCACCGATTGGAACCTGAATAGCTACCGGGTGAGCACCGAGCACGTCGCGCACCTGGCGAACTACTTCAAAGAAGTTGGCACCCGAACGGTCCATCTTGTTCACGTAACCGATACGAGGCACATTATATTTGTCAGCCTGACGCCATACAGTTTCAGACTGAGGCTCAACACCACCTACTGCACAGAATGTAGCAACAGCACCGTCAAGGACACGGAGTGAACGCTCTACTTCAACAGTGAAGTCAACGTGTCCCGGAGTGTCAATCAAGTTGATTTTATACTTGTTGCCGGCATAGTTCCAGTAAGTAGTAGTAGCAGCTGATGTAATTGTAATACCACGTTCCTGTTCTTGTTCCATCCAGTCCATTGTTGCGGCGCCATCGTGCACCTCACCAATTTTGTGAGTCAAACCTGTGTAGTACAGGATACGTTCTGACGTTGTAGTCTTACCGGCATCGATGTGAGCCATGATACCGATATTTCTCGTCAGTTTAAGTTTATCGTCATTATTAGCCATTGTAAAACTCTATTTTATGAAATTAAAATCTAAAGTGAGCGAATGCACGGTTAGCTTCAGCCATACGGTGCATATCTTCCTTACGCTTGAATGCGCCGCCCTGTTCGTTGAATGCGTCTACGATTTCTGCAGCAAGTTTGTCGCTCATGGTCTTGCCACCGCGCTTGCGTGCGAAATTGATTAGATTTTTCATTGAAATAGATTCCTTACGATCCGGGCGGATTTCAGTAGGAACTTGGAATGTCGCTCCACCCACACGACGTGATTTAACCTCTACTTGAGGAGTGATGTTTTCCAACGCCTTTTTCCAGATTTCGAGCGCTGTTTTTTCTTCGTTCGGCATTTTAGACTTCACAGTCTCAAGTGCTGTATAGAAAATGGTGTAAGCGGTGTTTTTCTTTCCGTCATACATCAAGTGGTTCACAAATTTTGAAACACGAGTATCACCGAATACTGGATCCGGCAACACAATTCTTTTTTTAGGTTTAGCCTTTCTCATTTTTTAATCAAATTTGTTTTTGTTCGTTTGGTTGCTTTTAGCATCTTCAACAGCCTACTCTTATGCTGTTTACTCCGCCGAATTTTTCAATCCAATAAACAAAAACTAAGTTTAAACTTGTTTTGTTTATCTCTCTGCGTTTGTGCTCGGGGGTTATTACTTCTTACCCTTTGCAGCTGGAGCAGCTCCTGGTTTTGGACGTTTTGCACCGTATTTTGAACGACGCTGTGTTCTTCCTGCAACTCCTGCAGTATCCAATGTACCTCTGACAATGTGGTAACGTACACCTGGGAGGTCCTTAACACGACCGCCACGTACCATTACGATTGAGTGTTCTTGCAAGTTGTGACCTTCACCCGGGATATAAGAGTTCACCTCTTTACCGTTAGTCAATCTCACACGGGCAACTTTACGCATTGCCGAATTAGGTTTCTTAGGAGTTGTTGTGTAAACACGGACGCAAACACCACGGCGTTGCGGACAGCTGTCCAATGCCGGTGACTTGCTCTTGTCTTCCAATGCTGCACGTCCTTTTCTTACTAATTGCTGAATTGTAGGCATCTTAGTTCTTTTTGTTTATTACTATTAATTAAATCTAATGTTTCGTTTTTGACGGACTTACATCTTTATGGTATTGACACTTCTTGCCCCTGATTTTAAAGGCGTTGCTAAACCACTCGGATGCCTATCCGAAAAGCGTTGCAAAGATACACACTAAATTCCTATCTGCCAAATGTTTTTAGTCACTTCTTATATAGTAATGAGCCATTTTGCCGATTTTATGCGGTTTTTATGCACCCATGTATTATATTATTTAACAATAAATATAGATATATTATTTATTTTTAACTATGTTGTATAACACATTCCAGCCCTTCGGGCAAGATTGCCGGGAAAATGGACTCAATTCTTGAAACAATTTACTACCTTTGAAAATCAAATACACTGAAGATATGGAACAACTGAACGTCATTTTTTTCGACGACAAGGATACGTGGACCGATTTGCTCCCGATTTCCTATACACGACCGCTTGCCGACATTCGCTTCGGCATCCTCACCATACGCGAAAAATGGGGGAAATACCTGCCGCAGGCAACATTCTCCTACCTGACGAAGGACTACCTGCGCGCGAAATTTCCGATGACGGAGGCTGCCGACAATCTTTTCATAGCCGGCAACATCTGCCCTGACCCCCAACTGACAGCCGCACTGCTGGCGCTACAGTCGGGCGAGGCTCTTATCGCTGACGACACCCTGCTGGGCTACTGCGGAACCTTTGCCGACTTCGAAAACCACAATTTCACAAAGAAAGTGAACTACGAGGGCGACGTTTTCGGCATCCACCAGCTGTACGACATATTTCTCTACAATGACCGTGCCATGGCCGCCGACTATCCGCTCGTTGTGGCAGGACGCGAGTCACAGCCGCTCAGCAAGACCTGCACCGTTGTCGGACCTACCCACTTCCCCGACGGAACACCTACAATTTTCATCGAGGAAGGTGCCTGGGTGGAAGCCGCCACGTTCAACACGACAAACGGTCCTATATATATAGGTAAAGACAGCACCGTCATGGAAGGTGCCTGCATCCGTGCCCCGTTTGCCGCCGCCGAACACTGCTTCGTGAACATGGGGGCTAAAATCTATGGAGCCACCACTCTCGGCCCGTACTGCAAAGTGGGAGGAGAACTGAACAACGTAGTGATGATTGGCTACAGCAACAAGGCGCACGACGGATTCCTCGGCAATGCCGTCATCGGCGAATGGTGTAACCTCGGAGCCGGAACAAATGCCTCGAACCTGAAAAACGACTATACGGAAATCAAACTGTGGAACTACCGCGCCCACCGCTTCGTGAAAACGGGACTCCAGTTCTGCGGTCTGATTATGGGCGACCACTCGAAGGCGGGCATCAACTGCATGTTCAACACGGCCACCGTCATCGGTGTCGGTGTAAATGTCCACGGAGCCGGTTTCCCGCGCAATTTCGTGGCCTCGTTTTCTGAAGGCAGTGTAGCCGGATATACCGACGTGCCGATGGCAAAATTCTTCGACATTGCGAAGCGCGTGATGGCTCGCCGCAACATTGAGTTGAGCGAAGTCGACAAGGAAATATTCTATTCCATCTACAACATTGCCGACAACTACAAATAAACCACTTGGCAAGAATTACGCAACAAGGGCGGTGCAGGATAGCCACATGCACCGCCCTTGTCGTATTTCTACAGCTCCGCAAAACGGAGTCAGGGCAACCATCAGTTGCCGCTCTTCTTTCCCCACCACTTTCTGAAAACGCGCCACTGCTTCTTGACATGCTCATATACCACCGGTATTCGCGGATTGACGGAGCCCGAAAGCGGATTGGCAATCGCCGGAAGCTCATGACCTTCGCCCAGTTGGTCGGGATATACCACCATAAGACTGGTATTGGCAAAATAGTGACTGATCTGGGACGCCAGATGCTCGAATGAACTCAAGTACGACATCGTACCACGACGGGCGCTGACAATCACCAGCAGATGGTCGTAGTTCACTTCCGTCGACAGCAACAGGAGATCGTCCCAACTGTCCATTCGGTTCAGCCGCACCATGTCGGAAGCAGCCTTCGTGCCCAACAGCCGGCCGATATACTCCAGCGTCTGCGCAGCGGCATGGAAATAGATGCGGCAGCCAAGTTCGCTGCTCAGCTTGCCCATCTGTCTTACCCATTTTGCAAAACCGCTTTCATATTCGGCATTCGGCGGCACAGCCACTACAATGCGGCGAATCGTATTGAGCGGCATCAGCATTTTCACCACGATTATCTCCCGGCTGATTTCCGTCAGCAAGGTTTCCGTCAGGTTTCCGAGAAACGAATCGATTATGTTCGACTTGCGGTGCAGACCGACAATCACGTCGGTCGCTTCAATTTCCTTCTGCGTATGCACGATGCCGGAAGCAATGTTCAAGTCATAACGGCTCAGCAGCTGCAAGGGGACATCGACGGCACTGGCAATCCTGCCCGCCTTTTCGAGCGACATCTTTCCCTGTCGGATGCGGGAGTGGGTATTGCTGTCGTTTATCACGTTCAGTGCATACAGATTGTTTTTCTGCCGGCTATCGCGTATCACCAGTGCAAGGCTTACCAGATAATTGATGGTTTCAGGATTACCCAACGAAATCAGAATCCGTTCCTTTTCATCCTTCTGCGTCAAGTCCTCGTCCTCCGACTTGTCGGCCTCAGCCATCGCCAGCCGCTTAGCCGCACGCTCGGTCATGAACGAGCTGACAACGCAGGTGACAAGAATCAGCACGATGGTACCGTTCAGCACATCGTCGTTCAGCAGGCGCTCGCCATTGTCGAGCGTAATATTGTAGCCCACCAACACAGCCGCCAACGTGGCAGCAGCCTGGGCATTGCTCAGTCCGAAAATCAATTCACGCTCCACCTTTTCCAACCGGCATATCTTCTGTGTCAGAAACGCCGCAATCCATTTGGTGAGAAGGGCCATCACTATCATCACGCCGGCCACCTTCATCGATTCGACATGGCCAAAGAATACACGCACGTCAATCAGCATCCCCACCCCAATCAGGAAATAAGGGATGAACAGGGCATTACCGACAAATTCAAGATGATGCATCAGCGGAGATACGCGCGGAATCAGACGGTTCAGCACCAGTCCGGCAAGAAAGGCTCCCAAAATGCCTTCCATACCGATAAGCTCCATCAGTCCGGCTGCCATAAACACCATGGCAAGAACGAAGATAAACAGCACCACCCCATTGCTGTACTGACGGAAAAACCACCGGCCGATACGTGGGAACAGATAGACAATCGCACCGCCGACAAGCATTACATTAATAATAAGCCACAGCCACCCCAGCGAACCGGCCTCCTCTCCCTTGAACATGCCGCCGATAATGGCAAGCACGAGAAGCGTCAGCGTGTCGGTCACCGCCGTGGCACCGACGGCAATACTCACACTTCGATGGCGCGAAATGCCGTAGCGTATGACTATCGGATAGGCAACCAGCGTATGCGAGGCATACATACTCGCCAAAAGCAAAGAAGTCAGGACACTGTATTTCAACACATACACGTTGCTGAGAAATCCCAGCACCATCGGCACGATAAAAGCCATAAGTCCGAGCGTGACCGCCTTTCCACGAATGCTCTTGAAATTCTCCATGTTCATTTCCAATCCGGCAAGGAACATGATATAGAACAGCCCCACCTGACCGAAAAGCTCAAAGCTGCTGTCGCGGGCAAGAATGTTCAACCCGTGCTCCCCGACAATCACGCCGGCGAAAATCATTCCGATGATATGCGGAATATTGAACTTTCCGAGCACAATAGGAGCCAACAGAATGATGCAAAGCACAAGAAAGAAAATCCATGTGGGATCGGTTATCGGGAAAGTGATGTCGAAAAGTGTATCCATTCAATCAAACTGTATTTGTCAGTTACATACCAAAATGCCCCCGCATGGCTAACCGTAGGATACGCATTGCAGTAGACATAAGCAAATTTACAAATTTTGGCAATAAAAACGAAAAAAGCAGGCAAGAAAAAATCAAGAAATCCCAATTCTCCGTTCATTTTTCACTTTGAAACGACGAAAACCCATATTTCTGCAACTTTTTTACAAAAAACGACAAATATTCATGACTTTTGTTAGCGTATTCCTATAAATATTTGTACTTTTGCAACCAATCTTATTCATTTAATTAAAAGATATAACGTAAAACTGATAAAAAATGAAAGTAGCTATTGTTGGTGCCAGCGGTGCCGTAGGACAAGAATTCCTGCGCGTTCTGGATGAACAGAATTTTCCTGTCGATGATCTGATGCTTTTCGGCTCTAAACGCAGTGCCGGACGAACATACACGTTCAAAGGCAAAGATTACGTGGTGAAAGAACTCTGCCACAACGATGATTTCAAAGGCGTCGACATAGCATTCACATCAGCCGGCGCAGGCACTTCGAAAGAATTTGCGGACACCATCACTAAATACGGAACCATCATGATTGACAACTCCAGCGCATTCCGCATGGACGACGATGTTCCTTTGGTTGTTCCGGAGGTGAACGGCGACGATGCCTTCAACGCTCCCCGCCACATCATTGCCAATCCTAACTGCACGACCATTCAGATGGTAGTGGCATTGAAGGCCATCAACGACCTTTCGCCCATCAAGTCGGTACACGTCGCCAGCTATCAGGCTGCCAGCGGTGCAGGTGCGGCTGCCATGGACGAACTGGTCAACCAATACAAGGAACTGGCCGAAGGCAAGGAACCGACGGTTGAAAAATTCGCCTATCAGCTGGCATTCAATGTTATTCCTCACATCGACGTATTCATGGACAACGGATATACGAAAGAGGAAATGAAGATGTACAACGAAACGAAAAAAATCATGCACGCTCCGAAGCTGAACGTCAGCGCAACCTGCGTGCGCGTACCGGTAATGCGCGCCCACAGCGAAGCCATCTGGGTGGAAACGGAACGTCCGATAAGCGTGGAAGAAGCCCGCGAAGCCTTCAGCAAGGCCAAAGGCGTTGTCGTGGTCGACAATCCTGCAAAAAAGGAATACCCGATGCCGCTCTTCGTGGCCAACCAGGACCCTGTATACGTAGGACGCATCCGCAAGGACCTCACCAATGAAAATGGTCTCTCGTTCTGGGTTGTAGGCGACCAAATCAAGAAAGGCGCCGCCCTCAACGCCGTACAGATTGCGATGTACATGCTTGCAAACAAGAAATAATTCTCACGCCACTTTATGATACAAGGCTGCCGTTCGGAAGAGAATTGGCAGCCTTTTTTCTTTTTTTCAGTCAGTAGTTTGCCATTGAAAGCGATTTTATTAATTTTGTATTGTTACCATTTAAAAACATAAAAACCATTAAAATCCGCAAAATGAAGAAACTATTCCTCATCACTGCCGCATTAGCCCTCCTGTTCAACATGCAGGCGCAAGCGCCCTACACGCCGACGGAATCCAACCTCCGGGCCCGGACAGAATTTCAGGATGCCAAATTCGGAATATTTATCCACTGGGGACTCTATGCCATGCTTGCCACAGGTGAATGGACGATGACCAACAAAAACATCCATTACAAGGAATACGAAAAACTTGCTGACGCCTTCTATCCCCACAACTTCAACGCCAAAGAATGGGTGGATGCCATCAAAGGCTCCGGAGCAAAATACATCTGCTTCACATCTCGCCACCACGAAGGATTCTCCATGTGGGACACGGACCAGTCCGACTACAACATCGTTGACGCCACTCCTTACGGAAAGGATGTAGTCCGCCAGCTTGCCGACGAGTGCCAACGGCAGGACATTAAACTGCACCTCTACTATTCGCTCATCGACTGGTGGCGCGACGATGCGCCGCGAGGCCGCACCGGTCGGGGTACCGGCCGACCGGGTACAGCCATCAGCTACCCGCACTACTACGAATTCATGAAAAACCAACTGACGGAACTGCTGACCGGCTACGGAGAAATAGGAGCCATCTGGTTTGACGGAGTGTGGGACCAGGACCAGAATCCGGATTTCGACTGGAAACTGCGTGGACTTTACGACCATATTCACGGGCTGCAGCCGGCATGTCTTGTCGGCAACAACCATCACCTCGAACCGTTTGAAGGGGAAGACATCCAAATCTTTGAGCGCGACCTGCCGGGTGAAAACACGGCCGGACTGTCGGGACAGGCCATCAGCCGGTTGCCGCTGGAAACTTGCGAGACGATGAACGGAATGTGGGGATATAAAATCACGGACCTCAACTACAAGCCCACCGCCGAACTCGTCCGCTATCTAGTGCGTGCCGCCGGACGCAGTGGCAATCTTCTGCTGAACATCGGCCCACAACCCGACGGGCGACTGCCGGAACAGGCTGTCGAACGGCTGCGAGAAATGGGAGAATGGCTTGGAAAATACGGTGAAAGCATCTATGGGACACGAGGCGGAGAGATTCCGCCACATCCGTGGGGCGTGACCACACGCAAGGACAACAAACTCTATGTACATATTCTCGAACTCGCCGACAACGCCCTGTTCCTGCCGGTGACGGAAACCGTGAAATCCGCACGATGCCTGAACAACAGTGAAACTGTAAAGTTCGACAAAGTGAAAGGCGAAGGAATCGTTGTGCGGTTGGGCAATGTGCCAAAAGACATTGACAGAATCATTGAATTAACCTTTTAAACTGCTGATATGAAAAAGTTATTTGCAATTCTGCTATTGCCGCTGCTGCTTGCCGCCTGCAGCAAGACAACCCCTTTCTGGGAGCGGGTAAACAGCGATTTTGAATACAAGAAAACGCAACTTCCCGAAGGCAATCTTTTCGCCATTTTCGACGCGAAAATGAATTCCGACGAACGGAAAGCCATGACCTTTCTCTATGCCTACATGCCCATAGGCGACATCACCGACTACAGCGGTGAATTCTATCTGGAAAATGTGCGCAGTTCGTTTGCCACCCGCGACGAAACGGATTGGGGCGACAAGATTCCCGAGGAGGTATTCTACCACTTTGTGCTGCCGGTACGCGTGAACAATGAGAATCTCGACAGCGCACGCATGGTGTTCCACGACGAACTGATGCCGCGCATCAAGGACCTGTCGATGTACGACGCCGTGCTGGAAGTGAACCACTGGTGCCACGAAAAGGCCAACTACCAGCCTACTGATGCACGGACCAGCTCACCGCTTTCCACCGTCAAAACCGGCTATGGCCGTTGCGGGGAAGAATCCACACTGCTGGTGGCTGCCCTCCGTTCGGTAGGCATTCCGGCACGTCAGGTCTACACACCGCGCTGGGCGCATACCGACGACAATCACGCATGGGTTGAAGCCTGGGTCGACGGCAAATGGTATTTTCTCGGTGCCTGTGAGCCGGAACCGGTCCTTAACCTCGGATGGTTCAACGCTCCCGCCAGCCGCGGAATGCTGATGCACACAAAGGTGTTCGGCTACTACGAAGGCCCAGAAGACATAATGAAAACCACGGCCAACTATACGGAAATCAACGTCATCTCCAACTATGCCGACAACGCACCCGTCACTGTCGAAGTTGTGGATTCCACCGGAAAATTCATACCGGAAGCCAACATCGAATTCAAGCTCTATAACTATGCGGAATTCTATACGGTTTCGCGCAAGGAAACCAACGCCCAAGGGAAAGCCCACCTGTCGGCCGGACTGGGCGACATGGTGGTATTTGCCTCAAAAAACAACAGATTTGGTTGGAAAAAGATTTCTTTTGGTAAAGACACGGCTGTCAAGGTCATGCTTAACCACCATATAGGTGACGTGTTCACAGAAACATTCGACATTGTTCCGCCGGCTGAAAAAGCCAATTTGCCAGAAGTTACGCCGGAACAGCGTGCCGAAAACGACCGTCGTTTCCATCAGGAAGACTCTATCCGCAACGCCTACATTGCCACATTCCCAGACAGTGTTGCCATCGAAAAATTCGCCCTTCAGACAGGCATCGACGCCCAGAGCATCAGTCCGTATATCATCGGCTCTCGCGGCAACTGGAAGGAAATCATGAACTACCTGCGCACTGCGGCCAAGAGAGGCTATAAGGAACGTGCGCTGCAACTGCTTGCCACACTTTCGGAAAAGGACCTTCGCGACACACCGCAACAGGTGCTTGACGACCACCTGTACAATACGGACATTCATGCGGATTCCGTCGCAGTACTGGCACCGCGTGTCAAAGACGAAATGCTGACAGACTACCGTTCTTTCTTCAAAAAGGAAATAACCCCTGAACAGGCCAAACGGTTCCACGACTTCCCCTGGGAAGTGGCCCAATGGTGTGTCGACAACATAACGGTCAACGACGACCTCTGTACCGTCAACACGATAATTTCTCCGGAAGGCGTTTGGCAGAGCCGCGTGGCCGACAGCAATTCGCTGGTAGTGTTCTATGTGGCCCTCTCCCGCTCTATGGGCATACCGACCTGGGTGGACAATGTCACGGGCAACGTATTCTACCGTTTTGAGGACAAGGATGTGTTTGTCCGACAATTCTCCCACTCCGAAACCTACGAAACAGGACAGCTTCAACTGAACTACAAAGCGATTCCGCGCCTGGCCGATCCCGAGTATTACCGCCACTATACGCTGTCGGTCAACGACGGACAAACTTTCCGTCTCCTCCAATATCCCGACTTTGAACCCTGGAGCAATATTTTCAAGAAGCCTTCGGAAGTGGAATGCGGCTACTACCTGCTCACCACCGGCACACGTCTTGCCAACGGCAGCGTGCTTGCACAAATTTCAACCTTCAACGTGGAAGCCGGAAAGTTGACGGAAACACCGCTCGTCATGCGCGACAATACGGAAGCCATCCGCGTAATCGGCAATTTCGATTCCGAATCGCGGTTTACACTGGCTGAAACCGGAGAGGAGACATCCGTGCTGCTCACCACCGGCCGCGGATATTTCGTCGTCGGAGTGCTGGGCGTAGGACAAGAGCCTACCAACCATGCCCTGAAGGACATCGCCGCCAAAGCTGCCGACCTTGAGAAATGGGGACGCAAGATGATTCTGCTTTTCCCCGACCGCAAAGCCTACGAAAAATACCGTTCCGCACCGATAAAGGGACTTCCGTCGAACGTAGTGTTCGGCATCGACAACGAGCAGACGATCCGCAACGCCATCTATCAGGAAATGAAGTTGCCCAAACATTCGCCGCTACCGGTATTCATCATTGCCGACACTTTCAACCGTGTCGTATTTGAATCCCACGGCTACACGATTGGACTTGGAAACCAGTTGCTGAAAACCATCGGCGGCCTGTAAACTACCGGCGACAATACACAAGACCGACGGGAAATGCTAATTAATTTTATGCATTTCCCGTATTTTTATTTTCAATATTTCTATTTTTATAGTATTTTTGACAAAAATAGATGAAAATGAACAAAATCTACAATCACTTACCCTCAACAATCTGCCTGTTCATATTCTTCCTTCCGCTGTTTTTCCTGGTAGCTTGCGGCACAAGGGGACCGCAAACGAAAGAGCAGTGCGACTCTCTGATAATGTCGGCCCGACAGTGCATGCGGGAAAAGCAATATCAGAACGCCATACAAATGCTCACTGAAGCGAAAAAAATTGCAGACGAAAACAATTGGAACGAACAACATTTCAATGCCGTCAACCAATTGGCAAAGAGCTACTACGAAATGTACAATTTCAACGAGTCGCTGAACATGATTATCGAACTCTACAATTTTGCCGAAAAGAATCTGCCGCCGGAATATACTCTCAAGGCTCTCAACAATATGGCCGTGCTCTACTGCGAAGAAGAGCAGTATGACAAGGCAGCCGTGTCGTTCCAAAAAATCTACGACTACGCAACGGAACACAACGACTCTCTCCTACGAGGGGCTACAGCCATCAACTTGTCAAAAATCAACCAAATAAACGGTAATCTGCCTGTTGCCGAACAATTTATCGATGAATCCATTACCATTCTGCCGAAAGCGGAAGTGAGCCAACGGCTCATGGCTAAAGAGAATAAGGCAAACATACTGATTGCCAACAAGAAATACGATGAAGCGAAGTCAATATTGGACGAAATACAGCCACAGTTGACTCCAACCGAAGACCCTCACACCTACTATAGCATGATGCTGGACTATTCCAACATCGCCGAACATGAGAGAAAGACACAGGCGGCAGCAGCGTTTGCAAAGAGAGCGCTGGCTTCCAACGATTTGAAATTCAAGGCATCAGTCTATAGCCACATCTCTGCCATCTATCAGAAAGCGCGCCTTTTCGAACAGTCGATTACCTATCTTGATTCCGCCATGCAAATCAAGGATTCATTGCAAAGCAACCGAAACCATCTGTTTTATGAAAACAGCAAGATCAAGCTTGACCTGCTCGATTCCCAGACAAAATTGATGGAACAGCAAGTGGCCATCAAATTCGAACGCTGGATTTTTACGGCATTTGCCATCCTGATTGTCATCGTCATCTGGGTACTGAGAATGCAAATCGGCAAAAACAAGCAGAAACGCAAAATGGCGGAACAACAGCAGAAAATCGTTGAACTGGAACTGGAGGACGCCCAAAATAAAAAGATTATTCTGGAAAACCAGTTGAAGGAACGGGAAATGAAGGCCCGCATTGAGAAATCGGAACTCTACGACCAAATCGAGACTAAAAACCGGGAGCTGACAGCGAAAGCCCTGCACCTTTCCAGCCGGAATGACCTGATAAAAGAAACGCTCGACTTTCTGTCGAAAATTGACTCTGTCAACCACAATGCGGCCTACAACCAGTACCTGCTGAAACTGAAAAGCCAGTTGCGCAACGATACCGAAATGGAAAACTTCCTCACCTACTTTGAAGAAGTCAACTCCGCATTTATGGCATCATTGAGAGAAAAGCACCCCGATCTCAACGCAAATGACCTCCGATTCATTGCCTACACCTACATGGGACTCAATACCAAAGAAATTGCTTCGCTCCTCAACATTACCATCGAAGCGTGCAAAAAGAGGAAACAACGAATTTCTGCCAAAATGCACCTCGATGACACGAGTTCGCTATTTAGCTATCTGTCAACATTATAGGAAAAATGTCCCTTTTTTTCCACCTCAATGTCCCTGCTTTTCGTGACATTTCAGATGTTTTAATTTGTTTAGTTTTATACATTTGTGGGTAACAAATCGAAACGAAAAACAACATTAGAATATACAATTTGTCACATAACAGTGCTAACATATATTTATAAGTTATGAAAAGAACTATTACAATTTTATCAGTTGCCGCACTCTTTGCTGCACAAGGACAGGCACAAGTAGTAAATTCCGAATGGAAAGACATGTCGGGAAGTTCACATACGATGGTCATTGACAAAGACGGCTATCTATGGGCAGCAGGCTCCAATGGGTACGGACAAATAGGAAACGGAAAATGCGGTGACTATGAATTCAACTATGACATCAGCACTTTTGAAAAAATCGGCGATGCCAAGTGGAAAGCCATTTGCGCTTCAAGTTTTACTTCTGCCGGTATTCAGGAAGACGGAACACTCTGGATTTGGGGTTCTAATACCTACGGTCAGCTCGGCCAACCTAACGTAAGCACGTATGGCGGCGTATATACTCCTTCAAAAGTCGACGACGACACGCAATGGAAACAAATCAAGGGCCGCTCCTCTACATATTGCGCCATCAAAAATGACGGCACACTCTGGACATGGGGTAAAAACTGGGACTATGTAACCGGTCAAGGTCCTGACTACGAATATGTTGCCTATCCGCTCCAATTGGGGACTGACCGCTGGATTGATGCAGCAACCGGCTATTATCATGCAGCTGGTATCAAAGCCGACGGAACACTTTGGGCATGGGGCAAAAACGACAGAAAACAAATTGCCGACACGGACGAAGCCTATTATTATGAGCCGACTCAAGTTGGAACTGACAACGATTGGGTAGCCCTTGAAACTGGTATATCCCACACTGTCGCTTTAAAATCCGACGGTTCGATTTGGACATGGGGTTCAAACGGTGAAGGCGAACTTGGCCGCGAAACTGAAGGACAAAATTCCGGTGTACCGGGCAAAGCATTGGAAAATGTAAAATCGTTCTCGGTAGGCGACTATCACGTACTCGCCATCAAGGAAGACGGCACTCTTTGGGCATGGGGCTATAATCCTCACGGAGAAATCGGTAACGGCGAAACAACCGATGTCATGCTTCCGATTCAGGTAGGTACCGCCAAATGGCAAAAGGTTTCAGCTGCCAGCTACCACTCCATGGGTATCCAGGAAGACGGTTCAATATGGGTATGGGGTTGGAACCGCTACGGCCAACTCGGTTTGGGTGATACAGATGCCCGTTCAGTACCGACTGAGTTCGGAGGTTTGTCAAGTGTCAACAGCATCACTGCCAACACGACATCTTCTGCTAAGGTATTCCCGACTGTAGCCACTGAAACGATCACGATTTCCGACGCTGCTGCGTTGAACACAGTATACGTTTACAGCGCCAACGGTGCATTCGTAGCGAAGAAGGCCAACATCAACGGAACTTCAACTACACTGAACGTATCGGCTCTTGCCAATGGCGTATACTTTGTAAAAGTAGCCGGCGACAATGGCGAAAGCGTCCAGAAATTCATTAAGAAATAGTGTAAGGCAAAAGCAGAAATCCAAGCCTGCTTGAATATTCTGCAAACAGCATCCTATTCAAATAAAATTATTACCGTAACTGAAAATGGAGCGGGATTAATTTCAAATCCCACTCCTTTAGTTTTCAGTCATATATGAAAAAGCTACTACTATTATCGACCGTATTACTGCCCCTGTATGCAACCGTCTCCGCAGAAAGTTTGTCGGAGATTGCCGGAAATATGCTGCATACGGACAACGAACCGCTTATCTGGTGGACAATGGCCGGCTCAAAATACTGGACTTGCGACCAGGACAGAGAAGCGGACCTCGGTCTGTACAATTTCTATCCAAGCGAGAAGATTTCCCTGAATCCCGTTGTAAAAGGGGCTGATTTCTCATGGGAATCGGCCACGTATGTCAACGGTAAAGTCTACGCCATGACCAATGACGTGGAAGACGGTTATACTGCCGGAAACCGCTATCTGGTTTTCGATGCCGAGACATGGGAACAAATTCAAGAACCGGTGGTTATCGAACTGCTTGAAAACCTTGCAGGCAGTCTGTGCTACGACCCGACTACGGGTAAAATTTACGGATTTTTTGCCGACCCATGGAGCGGTGCTTACCGCAACTACCGGGAATTTGATCCGACCACAGGCGCGTCAACCACAATAGTCGACTACCTCGACAGCTCTTTCTCCGCTGCGGCCATCAACAGCAAAGGCCAGATGTATGCCATCGACATGGGAGGCTACTTGTGCGAAATAGACAAGACTACCTGCGAGATGAAACGCATCGGCTATACGGGACTGGATCCGAGATACAGCCAGAGCATGGCATTCGACTACCGCACCGACAAACTCTACTGGTATGCGTCCGCCCGCTCGGGTGTAATGGACATTTTTGAGGTTAATACGGATACGGGAAAGGCCACCCAGATTTCAAAGGACGGACCTTACCAGATAGTAGCCACTTATATTGAAAATCCGGTATATGGCGCACCGAATTGGGTGGAAAATGTGGCTTATGTACCCGCAGACAACAGCGGCCTTACAGGAACACTCAGCTTCCGTCTGCCGGAAAAGACATTTGAGGGACAAGAACTGACAGGTGATTTGGAAGTGATGGTTTATGTAGACGGAGAGAAAGTCCTCTCCGAAGGCGGCTATGCACCGGGAAGCGACTTTACAAAGAGTCTGACACTGACCGAAGGGCTGAAACACATAGCCATTGTGGCAAAGAACAGTGTGGGAAAAGGCCTCTATGCCTGCTTTACGGTTTGGGCAGGAACCGACATTCCGAAGCCAATAGGCAATCTGAACATATCCGACAGCGACGGCAAAGCCGTACTTTCGTGGAATGCTCCTGAATCCGGCGTCAACGACGGAAACATTGATGCAGAAAACCTCCGCTACAAAATAGTCCGCAACGACGGAACAACCGTTGCCGACAATCTGACGGAATGCAGCTACACCGATGAAAATGCCGGCGAAAAATACGGCTATACATTCTATACCGTCACCGCCATCAACGCAGCAGGCGAATCGGAAGCCGCCATTTCAAAGGCAATGCTCTTCGGCAACGCCCTGCCGACACCATTCTCTGAATCGTTTGCCAACGGAACTGCAACTTACAACTGGTACGAAAACAATCTGAGCAACAATGCCACGTGCTGGTCAGTTGACCTCACCGGAAGCAATCCGGACACGGAGGCATTCGATACCGACAACGGCATGCTGACGTTCAATTCGTATTCATCCGATGTGCCGAAACAAACTGAATCGAGAATCATTTCCCCGGCCATCAAGCTGGCAGAAGGACAGGAACAGTATTTGAACTTCGCCCTCTACCACTACTCGGGAACATTCGCTACCAACGACAGAATCACGGTAGAAGTGGTCAAGGCCGACGGTACAATAGACAGTTTAGCCGAAATAAGCCGCAAGGCAGCCGAAAACGGATGGAAACAATATTCGTTCGACCTCAGCAAATATGCCGGAGAGAAAGCCGTTGCCGTTGCGTTCAAAGGCATATCCGACTATGGATATAATATCCACATCGACAAGGTGGAAATCAACGGAACTTCAGGTGTGGAAACAGTCGGAAACAGCAAGATTACAGTGTCGACCACAAAAGGCACAGTACATGTCACTTCAACAGAATCAGTCAAAGCACGGATTTATAATATATTAGGTCAGCTGATAGCTGAAAAAGATGGATCTTCAATACACTTTTTTAATTTACCAAGCGGAATATACATTATTCAGTCTCAAAATTTCACAAAAAAAGTAAGTGTAAGATAGTTTTTTTATACAAACAAACTACCCGGGCTCCTGTCTCTCGTGATGAAAGGCAGGAGTTTTCGTTTTTACGGACGACAGGATACAGAAACGCCAGGCATTTGGGAAAGCAATCCCATGCCTGGCGTTATGTCGTGAATGCGTTATGCAGAACGCGTTATATCTCTTCCGACAGGAATTTGTCCAGTTCGGCAAGCCACAATGGCTTGTAGGCAAAGGTGTCGCGGAATCCGAAACTGTGTCCGCCTTCCGGGTAGATATGCAGCGTAGCCCGTACATCATTCTTCAAAAGGGCTTCGTAATAGCGGAGCGAATTGACAGGACTGACAGCCTGGTCGTCGGCCGTCAGAACGATAAATGCGCTGGGCGTATCGCCGGTGACATGCAAATCCAGCGAACGGCGCTGCTGTTCCTCTTCTGAAACCGCAGGCCCCAACAGTCTCTCACGCGAAGGCAAATGCGTCAGACTGTCGAGCATACTGATTACCGGATAAAGCAGTATCTGGAAATTCGGACGTTCAATACCTTCCAGAAAAACAGCCGCGCTACCGGCTATATAACCGCCAATCGAGGCGCCCATAATGCCGATGCGTATATAACCTTCGGCTCGCATCTCCTTTATTGCTGCCCGAACATCCTCGATAGGCAAGTTGCCGTTGCCTTCAGGCATACGGTATTCAAGAACTGCATACGTGATATGGCGATCGTTGAACCAGGGCGCGAAATCGCGTCCTTCATGTTCCATTGCCACTTGGCGGAAACCGCCGCCGGGACACATTATGACAGCCGTCCTGACACCCTCCCCTGCGGAGAAGATGTGCAGACGCGCCGACTTTTCATCCTTTTGCAGACAAATTACTCTTTCTTCCATTTTCAATACGTTTAATAGTAAACGGTCAAATCTTACCGCAGGGCAAAAATACTACAGAATCTCCCGACAAGCAAGCCTAATTTGCACTCTCGACCGATAAATTTGAAGAATAACTTCCCTCGAAGCCAAAAGAAAGACTATCTTTGCTCGCATTTTAATTCCTACAGGAAATGAGCAGCTTTAAAGGTTTTTGTTACGGCATAGCAACATCGGTCACATTCGGACTGATTCCCCTGTTCACCTTGCCGCTGATGGCAAAGGGCATGGCATTTGATTCGATTCTTTTCTATCGTTTTCTCTTTGCCACTATCGCATTGGGAATAATGATGAAAGTGAAAAAGGAAACATTCAGCATCGACCGCAGGGATATTCCCCGGTTTCTCCTCTTGGGCCTATTCTACACGGCTTCCGCCATGTTTCTCTTCTGGGGCTACAGTTTCATGGGGTCGGGAATGGCAACGACGCTCCATTTCACCTACCCGGTGTTCGTTACGCTGCTGATGCTCGTTCTTTTCCGCGAAAGGGCCTCATGGATAACGTGGATTGCCATTGTAATGGCAGTTTTCGGCGTGGCACAACTCTCCCTGAAAGGTTCGGAGTTGACAGTCAGCACGGAAGGCATTATCATCGTGTTGCTTTCCGCCGTGGGCTATGCCAGCTACATCACCGCCGTCAACAAGTCGCGTGTACGTGACATGAGCAGCCGCAAACTCGCTTTTTACGTATTCATTGTAAGCACCGTGCTTTTTGCCATTAAGGCAGCTACCAACGAGGGCATCCAGCCCATCCCCGATGCTTTGTCGGTAGTCAATCTCGTGCTTCTTGCCGTTGTTCCCACCGTAATTTCCAACATCACACTGGTGCTGGCTATCCGCCATATCGGAGGCACCATCACCTCCGTATTGGGAGCGATGGAACCGCTTACAGCAGTCGTCATCGGCGTTTGCATCTTCAACGAAGCCTTCACCATGCAAGAAGCCACCGGCATTCTGCTCATCATCATCGCAGTAACCATCATCATTCTCAACGATACGCTGAAAAAGGCTCTCGCCCAAGTGCTGAAACACTTCCGCCCGCATCATTCATGAACGGGTTTGGGGTCAGAGATTATAGGTTATGGGTTATTGATTAGCGTGATTCTGTAAACCGTAAACTGTAAACTCACTCTAACCCCTAACCCATAACCTCTAACCTCTCAATGGTAGCACGGACGCGGGCGGCTGTCGTTACCTGGCGGGTATATTCATCCACTCCGGCGGCACCCATCTGCACATCGGGATTGACAAGTTTCATCCGGCTTTTCACAGATTCACGCGCGGAGAAATGGAATTCCTTCACGCCCGTCGCTTCTGCCAATTGGCGAATGTTCCCTTCGTTCACTCCGCAACCGGCAAGTATGATGATTCTTCCGTCGGCACGTTCTACGAGTTCTTTAATCATCGCAGCACCTTCGGGAGCTGTAGGCTGCTGACCGGATGTAAGAATACGGTCAACGCCCAGTTCCACCAATTGCTCCATCACGCCGAACGGATTGCGACAACGGTCGAAAGCGCGGTGGAAAGTCACCGAACATCCCCGGGCGGCTTCCATCAGCCGGCGCATGGCGGACATGTCCAAATCGCCGTTTTCATCCAGACAGCCGAACACCACACCGTCGACACCCACCTGACGCGCCATGCGGATATCCTCGACCATCGTATCCACCTCCAACGGAGAATAGAGAAAATCACCGCCCCGCGGACGGATAATCACATGCAGGCGGATGTCGAGCAACCGACGTGCCATGACGATTTCACCATACGACGGCGTTGTTCCGCCTTCGGGTATTCCGGCACAAAGCTCAACACGGTGGGCACCACCCTCCTGCGCTGCCAAACAGCTTTCCACAGAGTTGGCACATATTTCAAATCTGTAGTCCATCATTGCATCTTCACTTTCTGCAAAGATAAGCCGCATCGGACAGATAAAAAACATATCCGCCCTAAAACAACTGCCATGAAATGCGAAACAATGCTACGGGAAACATTCCCGAACGATTGCCAATCATCTGCACGGCAGGTTGCAGCGCAAACGCCGGTTTAAACTGGCATTTCCATGTCAGTTCGCACAGCCACTCGTTTTCACCGGCATACTGCACCCAGTCGGCAAACACCCCGGTCTCACCCTTTGTTTTTCCTGAAGTGTAGGACCACCGTACTCCCGCTCCTCCATACCGGCGGCATTCATTGTGCGCCACCGGATTCTCGGAATACTGCAACAGGAAATCGAGTCTGTCCGACTCCTTCAAGCGGAGCGACGGCTCAAGATTCACCCACCAGGCAGCATTCACTTCCGGTTCTTCCGGCTGTCCCGCCAAAACTGAAGAACGCAAAGCACTGCGTACAAAAGCACCCCCAGAAAAGCGCCCAAAATCCGCATCATATTCCATACTTGTTACCGTCATTAAACCTTCCTTTACGGGATTTACGACAAACACATTGTCGCCACGCCGCCAACGGTTGTGTCCCGTTCCGTTGTAAAGCGACATTCTTACCGTCAGTCTGTCATTGCTCCAACTTCCGTCGACGCACACCGACGACAGCGGATAGTTGGCCAGCGGCATATTGGCCGAAATCGTCGGAAATATACCGCAGGAGCTGTTGGTGAACAGCGAAGCCGTCTCCGTCGTAAAATAATCCTCATTCACATTCCTGACACCTCCAAAAAGGCGCACACCACATCTTTCCCACGCACAGCCGGCTACAGCCAGGACAAAGGCATTGTTTTCCTCTTCGATGTTCGAAAACATCTGCCTGTCGGGAATTATATGTTCCGCTGTCCGGCTAATGCTGTAGGATGTCAATTCTGCTTTAAACCCCGCCCCCAACGGCTGAATACAGTCAAAACGGAGCTGATTGATCCAATTTGCCTTTCCTTTGAAATCGGTCTGAATTTCCGTGGTGTAGGTGCCCGTCAACGGTCCCGCCGACAACAGCATCGGCAGAACCAGCAGAATTGGGAAAACCTTCATGCCACACTACAGCCAACGCACAAACTTGCGGACGTACCAGTTTTTCACCAATTGAGTCAGCACACAGTAGGACAACAGAATACCTACCAGCCACGGGAAATAGGTCCAGGGAAGCGGCTGAAGGCCGATGGAAGCCCCGAACGGCGAGAAGGGAATCAGAATACCCACAGCCATAATCAGGAATGTCAGTCCGGTCACCTGCCACGAAGCCATGCTCTGGAAGAACGGAATCTTGCGTGTGCGTATCATATGCACAATCAGTGTCTGCGACAGCAATCCTTCAATAAACCATCCCGACTGAAACAGTGTCTGATGTTCTACCGACTGACAGCCGAACACATACCACATGACCAAATAGGTAACGATGTCGAAAACGGAGCTGATCGGTCCGACAAAAATCATGAAACGGCTCAGGTCGGAAGCATCCCAACGGCGCGGCTTGCGAAGATATTCGGCATCCAGACGGTCGAACGGTATGGCTGTCTGCGAAATGTCGTAGAGCAGGTTCTGTATGAGCAGATGGATGGGCAACATCGGCAGGAACGGCAGGAACGCACTCGCAGCCATCACGCTGAACATATTGCCGAAATTGGAGCTGGCAGTCATCTTCACATATTTCACGATGTTGCCGAAAGTCTTACGCCCTTCGAGCACACCGTCCTCCAGCACCATCAGGTCCTTTTCCAGCAGGATAATGTCGGCGCTCTCCTTGGCAATGTCGACCGCCGAATCCACCGAGATACCGATGTCCGACTGCCGGAGTGCAGCCGCATCGTTGATGCCGTCGCCCAGGAATCCCACGGTGTTGTCCTGTTCCTGCAGCAGCATGATGATTTGCGTTTTCTGCAACGGTGTCAACTTG
>ULSJ01060254.1_pt1 | contig 25152 bp, 21 predicted proteins | sample 1956291 | NCBI WGS metagenome assembly ULSJ01 (sample SAMEA4835705, study PRJEB28245) | human gut metagenome | biome: gut microbiome; material: fecal sample | place: Denmark | collected 2008 | reverse complement strand
GTCGATGCAAAATATGTCTATATGCAGGATGCTACGGGCGGTCTGGCCGTAAACGACAACTACGGAGATTTCCCGACGGTGAAACAAGGCGACAAGATTACAGGCTTCATAGTCAACACGACCAGCTATTTTGGTGCCATCAACGCTCTGCCGGTACAAGGTTCGAGCCTTAAAGTATTGGCAGAAAACCAGACAGTTGAGCCGGTTGTCACTACACTTGCCGACCTCAAGACCAACGCAAAAACGCTTCATGCGCAGCTCGTCAAGGTTGACAATGTGACTTTCACCAAAAACGCAGGCGAAACTTTCAACGCCGACATGATTAATCCGTCCATCAACGACGGAACTGCCGACGGCACATTCAACATCTTCGAATCCATCTACGGCACAACCGTTCCGACCGAACCTGTCAGCATCGTAGGCGTTTCCACCTCCGCTTCAGCAGCCGTTGTTGGCGCACGCACTGCCGACGACTTCACCGCGGCAGTTACCGGCGAACCGGCTTTGAACATCACGGAAGAAGTGCTGTTTGAAGGCACGGCCGCTCCTATCAACGTGGCTACCGAATACGTAAACACTGAAAGTAGAAGCCGCCAATCTGCCGTCAGCCGTAAGCATCTATATCACGGGCACAAACGGCAAGATGTTCTCACTGTCGACCGAAGAAATTCCGGCAGGAACAAGCACAACGGACGTTATCGTAACCTACACGCCGACAGCAGTAGGCAAACACACGGCACGCATCAACTTCGAATCAGCCGATATGCCGGAACTGAACACCGCCTTTACGCTCAACACCGTCTGCATCGACCCGGCAAATCCGCCGACAATCATCGTCGAGCCGATGGAACTGCCTGAATTCTTGGCTAAGGTGGGCGAACAGCAGCAACAGACGCTGAAAGTGACTACCAAAGGCCTGCCCGACTACGGCAAGGTGAAAATCATGGGTGAAGGCGAAGGCGCATTCCTCATCAACAATACAATGCTGATGAAGGAAATGGAACAGACTCTGACCGTCACTTTCAAGCCGAAGGCAGAAGGCTCATTCACTGAACGCCTCGAGTTCTCCGCTCTGGAAGCAGAAACATTCTATGTAACCATCACCGGTACTACATCCGGCGGTGCTGACCCGGGCGACAAGGAAGGCGACGACCTCCCATTGACGGCTGAAAACCCGCTGACACTGCTCAACGAAAACTTCGACAACATCACCAACAACAAGCCTATCTCCATCGAAGGCTGGAAGAATGTTGCCATGGAAGGCAAACGCGCATGGTGGGGAAGCGATGCCGACGGCGAAAAGACAGCCAAAGTGACAGCCTACGACTCCAATGTGGAAATCGGCAAGGCCACTCCGTGCGAAATGCTGCTCGTCACTCCGCCACTCGACTTTGTCAACTCCAAGACCAAAATGTTCACCTTCCGCGTAATGGGCAACCTGCTGACTGAAGGAATGACCGACCTGCTCGAACTTTGCTACATCGACCTTGAAGGCGGCGAAATGAACGTATTCCCGGTTGAACTGACAATGCCGAACATTGCCGACCTCAACAACGAATGGCAGGAATACCACCTGAACCTTGAAGGACAGGACCTTGCCGACGTATTCTTCATGGGATTCCGTTTCAAGAGCCAGTTGGGACGCGAAAATTCGGCTATCTACTATATCGACGACGTGACTTACGGCCGCGACGATCTTCCGATGATTACTCCGTCCGCAACCCAGCTCGCATTCGAATCGACGAAGGGCGCTACTACGGTTTCCGAAGAAATCACTCTGGAAACGCTCAACACAACCGAGCCTATCACCCTTTCATTAGGCGGACCGAACAAGAGCAACTTCGAACTTACCGTTACCGAACTTCCGGCTACAGGCGGCAAGTTTGCCGTTAAGTTCCAGTCGGACGAAATCGGCGTTCACGAAGCGTATGTGAAAGTTTCGTCACGCGGCGCAGCCGATGTCTATATTCCGGTATCTGTCAACAACAAGGACAACTCCGGCATCGTGAGCATCACCTTCGAAGCATCGCCCGACGTAACCGTCTACGACCTCAGCGGACGTGCAGTGAAGACCGTAATGGAATGCAAGAACCTCCGCCAGGCTACCGACGGCATCGTAGCAGGAACCTACATCCTCAAGGCCGTATCGAAAGCAGGCGTACAGACAACGAAAGTAATGGTTCCGTAAACTATTTACTCAGAAATCCATAAACAATCAGCGGGGCGGCATCTTCAGTGGATACCGCCCCGCTATTATTTTCAATATCTAAAAACGAGAATATAAAGTTTGTAAGTATCTAATTAATTCCATTCTACAGCCTTAAAAACAGCACCGTCGTTGCACAGCAATCCATCATTCATCATATAGTAAATCAACGGACTAGTCACCGGATTAGCTCTTCCTTCGTCATCTACGTAAGTATCAAACACCATATACCAACCTCTCTGATAACCCCGGAAAGTATAGGTTCTTTCTCTGTAATTACCGTTATGATAAGAATAACTTGACACACTAGTCAAATACAGAAAGCCATCCTTTTTATCATCATCATAATAAAAAGAAAGTCCTGTATCGAAATTATAGTCAGGAGCCTTTCCGCTATACTGGAAATCAAGATAAAGCTTAGGCCCATTTGAATAAGGTATCCATCCTTCCGTTCTAGGAATATTATCTCCCGTTAAGATTTTTGAAACCGATGTTGAAACATACACAGTCTTTTCTGTATATGCTTCCTTAACCTCATACCAAGTGCCCTTTTGTGCAACAAATTCAAACAAGGTACCTTTATGCGTCTTATACAAGACATCCGCATCCAAACTTGGAGCATTGCGGACATTTACACCAGACTTTGTAATAGCCACTACTTTCTCAGGAATTTTGTAATTCTGAGCCATCACACACGGGCTAATCAGCAAGCTGACAAGTAGCCCAAACAAGAACTTTTTCATATAAATATTAGTTTAAAATTACTGCCAACACACACGATACCCCACCTTAATTCCCAATTAGAGAAAGACACGGGAAAAACACTCCTTCACATCCCCAAACTACTGAATTGCCAGAAAGCACCATAATCCACCAGCATAAATTTTCCTACAGCAATCCGACTAACAAATTACAAAAGGTTAAGGCAGTTCTCCATATATTGGATCAGGCAACAAAACTCTTTAGCTACCTTTTTACAAATATAAAAACTATTTATCATTCATTTTGCTTTTTTACAATAATTAATACAGAATATCATTAAAACCACAGAACTCGATTCTGCCTACTGCCCGTTTGAAAATAAAAAACACAAAAAATAAAAACCAGCCAATTAATATTGCATATATAAAAAACTATTTGTACTTTTGTGCGCTAATTTTTCCGAATAGGCTCTACAAGCGATGTCATTTGCGCATCCGCCTCACGGGTTAACAAGTAAATCTATATTAAACAGATGTACGCAATTGTAGAAATTCAAGGACAGCAATTCAAAGCAGAAGCAGGTAAATTCCTGTATGTCCACTATCTCGGCGAGAACGTAAAAGAAGGCGATGTAGTTGACTTCGAAAAAGTTCTCTTGATTGATGCCGACGGTGCCGTTAAGGTAGGCGCTCCTACCGTTGAAGGAGCAAAAGTTGTTTGCGAGGTTAAACGTCCCCTCGTGAAAGGTGACAAGGTAATCGTTTTCAAGAAAAAACGCCGCAAAGGCTATCGTCGTAAAAACGGCCATCGCCAATGCTTCACCCAAGTAGAGATCAAAGACGTAGTTGCATAATCACTAAAAGTTTAAAGAAATGGCACATAAGAAAGGTGTAGGTAGTTCTAAGAACGGACGTGAATCAGAAAGCAAACGATTGGGCGTCAAAATTTTCGGTGGTCAATATGCAAAGGCAGGCAACATCATCAAACGTCAACGTGGTACAGTACACCACCCGGGTTTGAACGTTGGCATGGGCAAAGACCACACTTTGTATGCACTTGTTGACGGTACTGTAGTCTTCACAGAAGGAAAAGGCGGACGCCAATTCATCAATGTGAAGCCGGTTGAAACAGCTGAAAACTAATCAGCGCCGACCGCGACACAGTATCTTTGCAAAAAAGATAAAAAAATGACGATAGCTAACGGCTTTCGTCATTTTTTTATTCCAGTTCTGTCATTCGACTTTAGACGGGTTTCGCGCGGATGTCCGGCAGATTGATTTCCGCTGTTATCGAAAATGAAAAAGCAAGATATCGACAACAACAAGGAGCTTTCAGAAAACGCACGAACAAACGCAAATCCACAATTGACGGTCTAATGACTGATTTGAGTTTATATATCGTAAAATCTTTCCATCAAACATTTCATGCGAAAGGCCCAATCACGAAATTTCTGGTATCACATTCTTGCCGTCATCACGGTAGCCATTTGGGGAACGACTTTCGTTTCCACGAAGATTCTCATCGGCAACGGACTCAATCCGACGGAAATATTCCTCTACCGCTTTGTCCTTGCCTATGCCGGCATCCTGTTCGTGGCGGGCAAGCGCATGTTTGCCAACAACCTATGGGACGAGTTCACGCTCCTGCTCGCAGGCATTACCGGCGGATCGCTCTATTTTATCACCGAAAACACGGCACTTCAACTCACCACGGCATCAAATGTGGCCATGATTATAGCAATAACGCCGCTCCTCACAACGCTATTGTCGGCACTGTTTTTCAAGTCGGAACGGCTGCGCCATCCAATACGCGTCATAGTCGGTTCGCTGATTGCTCTCATCGGCGTTGCAGCAGTTGTCTACAATGGTAATTTCGTGCTGAAAATCAATCCGCTGGGCGATGTTCTTTCGTTTGCCGCAGCGTTGTCGTGGGCAGTCTACAGTCTGCTGATAAAAAGGATTACCAAACACTACCCCACGGTGTTTGTCACCCGAAAGGTGTTCGGCTACGGCATTCTGACCATGCTCCTCTACCAGCTTGTCCATCCGACAACATTCCACTGGAGCGCACTAACCGTAACAAGCGTATGGACCAACCTGCTGTTCCTCGGACTGATTGCCTCAATGGCCTGCTTTGCCGTATGGAACCTGATTGTAAAGAAAATAGGCACGGTGAAGCCGTCCAACTATCTGTATATTAACCCGGTGGTCACCATGATTACGGCCTCACTCATTCTCGGAGAACAGGTTACGCTGCTCTCCTTAATCGGAATAACGGGAGTACTGCTGGGAGTCTACATCTCCGAACACAGGCGCTAACGCAACACGATGCCGGTCACAATCCGGCCCGATTTCACCCCAAGAGCACGGGCGGAGAAAAACCGTTCGGGCTGACAGCGCGTGCACAGCCCGGATGCCGTAATATTTTCCATGGGAACACCCGCACGCAACATCCAGAAACGATTGGCGGCAACAAGGTCGATATGTGCTTTTCCCGTAACAGGATGACGCACCATGATATCCTCCATCACATAGGGCTTTTCGGCAAACTGTTCGACTACCTCATCGCCCACCTCGAAACAATCGCGGCAAATCGACGGTCCGAACACCACTTTCACATCTTCCATACGGCTTCCCATCGCGGCCATGGCCTTCAATGTTTCCGTGGCTATTCCGTTCATTGTGCCCTTCCAACCGGCATGTGCAGCGGCTACGATTCTGCGGCGAACATCGTAGAACAACATCGGCACACAGTCGGCCGTATAGACACCGGCCATTACCCCGGAACGGTCGGTAACAACAGCATCCACACCGTCCAGACACTGCTTCAGTTCTGTCTCCGACAAGGAGAAAAAAGCATCGTCGGCAACGGTAACCTTCACACTGTGCACCTGCCGCGGAAGCAAGAGACGGTCCACGCCCAACCCCCTGCGCAATTCTTCGCGACAAGCCTCATAGTGTTCCGGCACATCGCCCGTGTAGTCGCAACAATTGAATTCAGAATAAGGGTCAAAACAGTCGGCAGCGCCCCGCTCTGTCGTAAAAGCGAAGACGCTGCCGTCGTTTCCGTTTATATCAAGTTGTCTAATCGTCATCATCCTTATAATCATCCGCCCAGTATTCGTCAGGCCATTCCACGTCCCATTCTTCCTCCTCTTCGCCGGAAGACTCGTTTTCAAGCACGAACTCATCCTCTTCCTGCACACGGTGGCGCACATCAAGGTCGCGGTGAGTAATGCGTGTCGGGATTCGGTTGTCCTCATCGTTGATAGTCCGCCAAAGCACGTCCTTCAATTCCGTCAGGCCCAATCCCGTGACCGAAGAAATAAACACGACAGGAATGCCTTCCGGCAGATGGTCGCGGCGCATTTCATCAATCAAATCCTCGTCGAGCATATCACATTTGGTAATGGCAAGCACACGTCCCTTATCCGCAAGGTCGGGATTGAAATGCTCCAGTTCACCCAACAGAATTTCATATTCACGCTTGATGTCGTCGGCATCGGCAGGCACCATAAACAGCAGCACGGCGTTGCGCTCAATGTGGCGCAGAAAACGCAGTCCCAAGCCCTTGCCTTCGCTTGCTCCTTCGATGATACCCGGAATGTCGGCCATCACGAACGACTGCGAACCGCGGTAGCTTACAATACCGAGATTCGGCTCCAATGTAGTAAACGGATAGTCGGCAATTTTCGGTTTTGCAGCCGAAATGGCTGACAACAATGTGGATTTTCCGGCATTCGGAAAACCAACCAAACCAACATCGGCCAGCAACTTCAATTCGAGGATAATCGACTTTTCGATAGCCGGTTCACCAGGCTGCGCATAACGGGGCGTACGGTTCGTTGGCGACTTGAAATTCCAGTTGCCCAAACCGCCGCGACCACCACGCAGAAGCTTTATCTCCTGCCCGTCGTCGGTCACCTCGCAGAGGAACTTGCCCGTATCGGCATCATAGACAGCCGTTCCGCACGGCACTTCTATCACCTTGTCCTCGCCGTCCTTACCGAAACTGCGTCCTTCCGAACCCGGCTGTCCGTCGCCGGCAAAAATGTGGCGCTGATATTTCAGGTGGAGCAACGTCCACAAGTTACGGTTACCGCGAAGGATAATATGTCCTCCACGCCCGCCGTTACCACCGTCGGGACCGCCTTTCGGCACATATTTAGCACGATGAAAGTGGCACGAACCCGCGCCACCCTTGCCCGAACGGCAAAGAATCTTAACGTAGTCTATAAAATTTGAACCTGCCATAATAGGTGCAAAGATACGGAAAAATACTGAAAGAAGAGTAAATAGACAAGGAAAACGCAGTTTTCAGGCATGGCTGCGCCGAACCGCCTCTCCCCAAAAATCCAACAATTATTTACACCAGACCGGGAAGTCGGCAAAAGCAAGCATTTCTTTATCTCCGCGGCTGTCGCCGTAGGCATGCAGGATGTAGGAATCCCGCTCCGGTTCAACTTCCAACAAACGGTTTATCTTTTCCTGACCATAACAATTTTTCGACAAAAAACGACCGGTCAACCGACCATCTTTCACTTCTACTTTTGTAGCCAATACCTTGTCAACGCCCAAATTCAAACACCAGGGAGCAACCCACTCCTCCACACTTGCGCTGACCACATAAACACGATGACCAGCTGATTTATGTCCACGAAGCGCAGCAACCTGCTGCGATTTCTGCATAGCCGGCAAAACGGCGGAAAAGTCCTGCCCCAAACGAAAAAATCGTTCGTAAGACATTCCACGGAAAAAATAGGAGAACACCCGCTCCTTAGCTTTCCAGTTAGGATAAAGTTTGAGCTTGAAAGCTACCAGATAAGGGCTGTTCAAAAAGAAACCGATCAAAAATGCCCTTGTTCCAAAAACGAACTTGATAAATTCAAGAAATGAGTCTTTACGGATAAGCGTACCGTCAAAATCAAAAACGGCAACTGTCGGTTTTTCACACATAAATAATGACGACAAAGGTTAATATCCAACACACAATACAAAAATGTATGAACCGGTCACGCAACAGCACATTTGTAGGGCTGCCACTTTTCAAGTCAACAATAGTCAGCTGCAAATATCGCAAAATGCCCAACAATACCCAAACAGCCGACAAGTACAGATAATTCGAGCTGTAACGCTCCACCACTTCCGGCGAAACCGTATACATGATATAGCAGACCATTGTCACGGTAGCAACAATGCTGATAACCTGATTCATGAACTGCACATTATAACGGACCACATTTTTGCGGGCAACCAATCCCGTTTTTTCGTACATTACCACATCGTCACGACGCTTGGCAAATGCAAGAAACAACGCCAACAGGAAAGTCATCAGAATAATCCAATGACTGATATAGATGCCTGCAGCAATGCCACCGACAACCACTCGAAGAACAAATCCCACGGAAATGATAAAAACATCTATCAGGGCAATCTGTTTCAACTTGACACAATACAGTATATTCAGCACAAAATAGCTTGCCAATACGACGATAACACCTGTCATCACCTGCCTGTCCGCACTAAAAAAGACTGCGACTCCGGCAAACGCAAGCACCAGCAGCAATCCCATAATGATATAGGCAACGGCCGGAGATATTTTGCCGGAAGCAACCGGACGCTTGCACTTCTTCGGATGTAACCGATCAAGTTCTGCATCCCATACATCATTGAAGCAATAAATGGAACTTGCCACAAAACTGAATGCCAAAAAAACAACTATGGCAGGCATCAAATAGCCCGCATCCAACAAATGGCGGTCAAAAAACAGTGGTAAAAACACAAATAAGTTCTTCACCCATTGTTGGGGACGTATCAATAATATTGCACTTTTCATTCTTTGCTTCTTTTAGCGATAAAACGATGTTCGAATCCATAGGCTGCCCAAATCACAATGGTGAAAAGGAATGGATAATGATAGCGGGGAGACACACTGAACAAACACGTCAGCAGTATTCCGGCAAGCAAAATCAACAGCAGCCAACCTTTTTCAGAAACGATTTCCTTACGGTGAACAAAAAGCGAGTAGCAGAACAGAATACCGACCAAATAGTAGACGATACTTTTGGCAAACATTTTCGCAAAACGCTCAAACACTCCCACAGAGGCACCTCCGGTAGCCACACTGTCGACAAAGCCGTTACCGCCAAGAATCGGACGGTCGGCCCAGGAATCTTCCACAAACAATCCGCCGATTTTAAGCAGATAGAGTTTCACAAATCGTCCGGGGTTATCCTTTATCCATTCAAAAGCGCGCTCTTTCCAAATGGCATCTTTTTCAACAAAAGTCAGACTTTTGGCATTTTCAATATAGCAAGTGCTTGTCGAATCGCGGAACAAAGACGTAGCCACGCCGCCATACGCCTTGTCGTTGGCAGTCATAATCAAATTACAGCCCGAGGTTGACGACTGGAAACAGAAATATCCAATTTTCTGCTGAGTGGCGAAACCAACCACCAATGCAAAGGCAACCATCGGCACAACAAGGGCAAGATAACGCTTCCAATTATAACGGTGATAAAGGAAATACAGAATAACCACAGGCACAAATATAACAACCAGCGGACGAATCCAATTGGCCAATGCAAACAGCAAACCTGCTATCAGTACATGACGCATCTTTCCGACTACACACAGGCAAAAAGCAGTCAGTGACAGAAACAGGAACGGAACTTCCGTACCGGCAGGTACTACGACAAAGTAATTAGAATACAACAGGTTGTAGAATATTACGCTCAACAATGCCGTACGCGTAGAGAAAAACCGCTTAGCCAGCCAATAAATTTCATAGACAATACCCAAATTCATCAGCAGGTTGAACACCATATTGAAATTAACCGTTCCGAACAATTTCAACTGAAGTATAAAAAAATTGATAAGTCCGGGGGCCCACAAGTATGAATAATACAGATGTTCACTCATCGGATACCATTCTCCCCGATTGAAACAATCCTGAGCCAATTTTATATACTCTCCCTGGTCACTGCCTTGCTGTACACCCCAGAATTTTACTATCAATATAATTTGAACTACAACCAGCAATACGGTTGACCATATTGCTATTTTCTTCAATTTCATTTCCGCTATTTTTAAATATTCATTATTGTATGCAAAGATAGCGAAAGGCGAGAGCAGAGGCAAATGAAAACGCAGTTTTCAAATTTGACTATGCCGAGCCGCATCCTATCTTTTACAAAGATAGCCGAAACAACACATCTAATATTCAAGCACCTATTCAATTAGCACTTATTAACATTCACACATCCAGCGTCAGGCCTTCGTTGGCGAGGAGGGTTTCGGAGAATACGCTGCGGGCTTCGTCGAGGAGGGGCGTGTCGTCGTCATAGCGGGAAGAAAAATGCCCGATAAGCAGCCGCTGGACTTCGGCATCGCGTGCAAGGGTAGCTGCCTGAAGTGCGGTGGTATGGCAGGTTTCTTTGGCACGAGCGGCAAGGTCATTCAAAAACGTAGCTTCGTGATACAGCAAGTCGGCGCCTTTCACCTCATTGGCGACAGCCTTCAGCGGAAGGGTGTCGGAAATATAGGCGTAGATGCGTGCCGGGTCGGCAGGTGTCGTCAGGCGTTCGTTGGGAACGACCGTTCCGTCGGGCTTCACATAATCGTCACCGGCCTTGATTCCTGCAAGACAACGCACCGGCACTTCATGAAACTTCACCATCGCGGCATCCAGATGCCGCAATTTCGGCTTTTCGCGAAACACGAATCCGACTGTCGGCAACCGGTGTTTCAACGGAACGGTGTTGACCGTCAATGCCTTGTCCTCGAATATCACGTTATTTCCGTAGCGATAAGGAGCGAAATCCACGTCCAGGTCATGCGAAGAATAGTCGATCAGCGGCTTCAACAGCGCCACACCCTCTTCGGGCAGATGCACCGTCACCCGTCCGCCGCAGCCCGTCAGTCCGATTGTCGACAACAGCCCGGGCAGACCATAGCAATGGTCGCCATGCAGATGACTGATGAATATATGCCGCAAACGGTTCATCTTGAAACGCATGCGGGCAAACTGCATCTGCGTGCCTTCGCCGCAGTCAATCATGAAAAGGTTGTCGCGGAAATTGATTATCTGCGAACTCGGATGATGCCGGAAAGTCGGTTTCGCCGATGCACATCCTAATATCGTTACCTGAAATTTGTCCATCGTTACGCTGGGTTTAACTACAAATTTAGCATATCCACGGCAATATTCCGCCTTCACAGGCAAAAAATATGAGTTTCCGCCACGGAGAGGGCGACGATTCCCGCAAGTTTTCTTACCTTTACCCTTGGATAAGACTTGCGAAATACAGAAGAATGGAAGAAAACAGAGAACGCGACTTGGCCCGGGATTTAATCGAATCGACGGGAAGGAATCTTTATCTGACCGGTAAAGCCGGCACGGGAAAGACAACCTTCCTGCGGCAGTTGCGTGCCGACTCGCCCAAACGCATGGTGGTGCTCGCCCCGACAGGCATAGCCGCCATCAACGCCGAAGGGATGACCATTCATTCCTTTTTTCTGTTTCCGTTCCTGCCCTACCTCCCGAACGAGGCATTCGGGAAGGAAGCCAAATACAACTACCATTACCGAAAGGAACGGCTGAAGCTGATACGCAGCCTTGACCTGATTGTGATTGACGAGGTGAGCATGGTGCGTGCCGACCTGCTCGATGCCATCGACGATGCCTTGCGCCATGTGCGCCGCTGCAACCTGCCGTTCGGCGGCGTGCAGATGCTGCTCATCGGCGATATCCAGCAACTGCCGCCCGTTGCCAAGCCCGAGGAATGGCAAATGCTTTCGGAATACTACGACTCGCCCTACTTCTTTTCCAGCCGGGCTTTTCAGGAAGGCGATTTTCAGGCCGTGGAACTGACCAAAGTCTACCGCCAGAGCGACGGCCGTTTTCTGGACATTCTGAACAAAATCCGCGAGAACCGCTGCCTGCAAGCCGACCTCGACGAACTGAACCGCCGCTATCTGCCGGAATTTGAACCCGACAAGGACGACAACTACATCCAACTGACTACCCACAACAGCCAGGCGCAGAAAATAAACACCGAAGAACTCGACGACCTGCCGGGCGACACGCATACCTTCGCAGCAGAAATCAAAGGCGAATTTCCACCCTACTCCTACCCGACGGAAACGGAACTGGTACTGAAAGAAGGCGCACAGGTGATGCTGGTGAAAAACGACTCTCCCGAACACCGCTACGTGAACGGTTCGCTTGCCGAAGTGGTACGCATCGACGACACGATTGACGTAAAACTGGCTTCCAACGGCGAAACCATCAGCATCGAGCGGGCGGAATGGTGCAACACGCGCTACATTCTGAATCCGGAAACAAACAACATCGAAGAGGAAGTGCTGGGCACTTTCGTGCAATATCCGCTGAAACTGGCGTGGGCCATCACCATCCACAAAAGTCAGGGACTGACCTTCGACCATGCCATTATCGACGCTTCGGCGGCATTCGCCCACGGACAAACGTATGTGGCACTCAGCCGCTGCCGTTCGCTGGAGGGGCTGGTGCTGAGCGAACCCGTTCCGCCAAGCGCCATTATCAACGACCGGCTCGTCAGGAATTTTACCAACAGTCTTCAGCAATACATTCCCGACTCGGAACAGTGTAAGGCGATGAAGCAGAACTATGTCATCGCCCTGCTCGACGACCTGTTTGACTTCGTTCCACTGCGCCAGGCTCTGGAACGCATGGAGCGGCTGCTAAGCGTGAATCTTCCCGACAAGTGCGCCCAACTGATAACCGACTATCAGGCGGAAAACGAACGCATGCGGACGGAATTGGCAGAGGTGGCACAGCGTTTCCACAACCAATACCGTACACTGACGCTGCAAAGCGAAAACCCCGAAAGCGACACCCTGCTGCAGGAACGCATCAACCGCGCCACAGCCTACTTTGCAGAAAAAATGCAACCGCTGCAAAAACTGATGGAAGCAACATTCGTCACCACCGACAACTCGGCCCTGCAAAAGCGCATCGAAGAAATCTGCGGCGAACTGAATCAGCTCACAAACGTGAAACTCGGACTGCTGAACCACGTCAACGAAAAGGGCTTCCACGTGCTGGACTACCAACGGCAACGCTCGCTGCTCCTGATTGCCGACAACCGCACAACAGCCCACGCCCAGCTCGAAAAACCGATTGTCGTACCCGAAGGCATCAGCCACCCGCTGCTCTACAAACGGCTGGCGGAATGGCGACGGGAGAAATCGAAGGAAACGGGCGAACGCATCGTCAGAATCCTGCGCACGGCCACGATTGTCGCCATCGTAAAAGAACTGCCGACGACAGAAAAGGAACTGCAGGGAATGCCTGGATTCGGAAAGCAAAAGCAGGAACTCTACGGCAAGGAAATTTTGAAAATCATTATCGCCTACCTGGGGAGAGGATAACAAAACCACCGCGGCACACACCCGTCTTTGCATTTTTTTAATTACCTTTGTGACACGATGAAATTTCAGAAACTATACATATTATCCGCATTAATGCTCGCCGCCGTTGTCAGCAGTTGCCTCCGATTTGGGGACGAGGCAAAAACCGTGGCCGACGACATTACCGAAGCCGTAGAGAGCAAGGATTTCAACCGCCTTGCGGAAATCAACACGGCCTTCCGCGCCTCGCTGTCCGACGACAAGGACACGCGCCGCGAACAACGTGCTGCCCTCGCCGCTCTTGCCGACGATGCCGACAATGACACGGTCGGCATTGCCATTCTGCTGGTAGCACAACTTCCTGATAAATGTGGCGAACTGCTGGTGAACCGTCTTATCGAAAACCGGTCGGAAGAAAACACGAAGGAGATGTTCCTCTCCACGCTGTCGACCGTACAAATGCTGTATTCCCATCTTGACAGCGAAGACTTTGTACTATTCAATCAGGCCTATCAAAAAGGCATCGACCGACTGAGCATCGACGAGCAAATGAAAATCTATTGCGCCATAGCGTCGCCCGAAATGATTGGCGAAGTGATGGCCGACGACGTGATACGCTCTGCCGAAACGCCGCAGCAACAGGAGGCTTTCGACACCGTCAACCAACGCATTTCCTCATTAAAAACAAGCTATAAACCTTCGGAATTCGAACGTATGAAAAACGCCTTCGGGCGCACATTGCTTTCAGCAGGCGGCGACGAATGGCTGACGGCGTTTAAATTCTAACTAAATCGTCACACCTATGAAAAAAATCGAAGAGTACATAGAACTGGCCAACAAGGCCGTCGAAAATATCAGCTATCCGACAGAGCCCAACGGGCTGTATGAACCGATCCGCTACGGAATGGCACAAGGCGGAAAACGCCTGCGCCCGGCTTTCCTGCTTGCCGCCTGCGACGCCGCCGGTGTGGAAGCGGAAAAGGCCACGAAACAGGCAGCCGCCATCGAAATGTTCCACAATTTCACGCTTCTTCACGACGACGTGATGGACAAGGCCGACCTGCGCCGCGGAAAACCGACAGTATGCAACAAATGGGACGACAACACGGCCATCCTTTCGGGCGACACCATGCTCACCCTCGCCACTGAGCTGCTTGTCGACGGCATCGAAGCCGAAAAAGCAGTCAGCCTGCTCCGCCTGTTCAACCGCACAGCCATCGAGGTTTACGAAGGACAGCAGTATGACATGGAGTTTGAAACGCGCAACGATGTGAGCATCGACGAATATATCCACATGATCCGCCTGAAAACGTCCGTTCTGTTGGGCTGTGCCTGCAAAATCGGTGCAATGGTGGGCAACGCTACGGAAAAACAATGCGAGGCGCTCTACAACTTTGCCATCCATCTGGGCATTGCCTTCCAACTGCAGGACGACCTGCTCGACGTGTACGGCGACCCGAAGGTGTTCGGCAAGGCCATCGGCGGCGATATCCTCAACAATAAAAAAACATTCCTGCTCATCAATACCATGAAACTGGCCGAAGGCGACGACCGTGCGGAACTGCAACACTGGCTGAATGCCGACGCGCCTTTTGCCGGAGAGAAAATTGCGGCCGTTACGGCACTCTACAACAAATTGGGAGTAGATGAACTCTGCCGGAAGGCCATCGAACGCTACAACGCTTCCGCCCTCGACTATCTCCATGACTCGGGCTTCGGCGAAGAGCAACAGGCATGTTTCGAACAGTTTGACAAAATGATAATGGGACGCAACAAATGATCGATACTCATTCACATCTCTATTTGGAAGAATTCGACAACGACCGCACGGAGGCTATGCAACGTGCGGTCGCTGCCGGTTTACGCCATCTGATTCTGCCGAATGTCGACCTGGAAACGGTAGAACCGATGCTGCAACTCCACAAGCAATATCCGAAATACACCTCCATCGCCATGGGGCTGCACCCCACATCGGTAGGCGAAAATTTCCGCGAAGATCTGGAAAAGACGTGCGAACTGCTCGACAGCTGTTCCTGCGTGGCCGTAGGCGAAGTGGGCATCGACCTTTACTGGGACACGACCTACAAGGAACAGCAGATGGAAGCCTTCGACACCCAGCTGCATTGGGCCGAAGAACGCCATCTGCCGGTCATTATCCACTGCCGGGAAGGATTACAGACAATAGCCGACGTATTCCGTAACTTCAGCGGCACGCTTCCCTCGTGCGTATTCCACAGCTTTGGCGGAACAAACGACGATGTAGAACTTATCCGCTCTTTCGGCGACTTCTATTTCGGCATTAATGGAGTAGTGACGTTCAAGAACTCCAAACTCTCGGAAACACTTCCTGCCATCGGGCTTGCCCGCATACTGCTGGAAACCGACTGCCCTTATCTCACACCCGTTCCCCACCGGGGCAAACGGAACGAAAGCGCCTATGTGCCCTACATCGCACAGAAAGTAGCCGACACGTTGGGAGTTAGCATTGACGAAGTGTCGGAAACTACCGACCGCAATGCGCAGAACCTGTTCCGCATAACGATATAAAAAAGAAAGAGAACCCGAAGGTCCTCTCTCAAAGCAAAAATATCATACAAATAAATCTTTGTTTAGTAGGAATGTGAGGGCAATAGGAATTGTATCCTCACCCACTCCCACAAAATTACAAAAAAAATTTTGTCCGGGCAATCTATTTTCACAAACGCGCCCGACCAAAATATAAAGCGGAAGTCCGTCACCCGAACTTCCGCTTCTTCTTATTGTCTGATTGAATATTCGTTATCGTTATTTTACAGCCACTTTCACCACCTTGCTGCCTACGCTCACAAGATAGATACCGGCCGGAACTTTAACAATTGTTTCACCTTCGCTCAAAAGTGCACCGCTCAATGCAAACACTTTCACACCTTCGGCAGCACCCTCAACGCGAATTTCACCAGCACCGCCAATCACTTTCACATCGGCAGCCTCAACATCAGCTACGGAAGAAGGATCGCCAGTCGGTTCCAATGTAAACTCACCGGTTTTAAGATTAACTGATACAACATACCAGCCCGTAGGAGTTATAACACATCCATCATACCCCTTTAGCAATTTTCCTGTTTCGGCTTCTTTTGCCAACCCCCAAGAATATCCCAATTGATTTTCTAATTTATCATAAACACGCCAATAGCTATAAACAGCGTCTTCGTTTGCTCCAATCAAATTTATCGTGCCGCTATATTCTCCTTCATTTTCTGTTGCGGCCAACATTGAATTAGCATCAGCCCATTGCCAACCTGTATTGTCACCAATAACATATACATTTTCTGGGAAATTAATTAAGAGAGTGCCCGTCTTTATATCAAACAAAATTTGCGAACAAACAATGTCAGATGCAACAACTAAATCAGCAGGTTCCGATGCAGCTGTTTTATTAGTGAGAATAAACGATTCTCCTGACACTATAGTTTCTGTTCCACCATAATTGCTTCCAATTGACCAGCTTGCATCAGCAATCTTAAATTTACCTTTCGATAAAATTTTGTCAGTTAATTTGTATAAACCGTCCCCTACATATTTAAATTTCCACTCATCCGGCGTACTCCAATTGTTCACATCACCTCTCAAATATAGTTCTTGTACTCCGCTTTCAGTAAGTTCCAAAGTAGCACCTTCTGCAGTTTCTGTTAATTTTACACTGTTGCACGCCATTGCTGAGGTCAAATTGAAATTTGAGCCATCCTTAGCCAAAGCATATTCCTCGCCAAAACCCAAATCTTCACCATTTGAACCGTACACGATAGTTCCATCCAATGATGTAATACAGAATTCACCATTCAGTTCAACCTCACCCAACGTATATACGGCATCAGCCATACGGGTAAACTCAAGGTCCTTAACAAGTTCATTAACAAAATCTATCCGATAATTTTTATCCTCACCGGCAAGGGTTATAAGTAACTGCTTGTTATCCTTATTAAATCGAATTTCCGAACAGGTCGCATCGCCGAGCATGTACAAATTGTTACCTGAATTTCCAACCAATCCATACTCTACACCAGGAATCACGGCCGAACCATCACCACCAAAATTGATCTCGCTCCAGTTAGCATCACCAATTTTAAACTGCCCAGTCGGCAATGATTTACCAGTAAGAATAAATACGTTCGGATCGGCAGTTTCCTGAAACTCCCATTCAGCTTTGGTTTCGTCCGTGGCATCATTAAGCCAACCATTTACGTCTCCTCTTAAATAAATACCGCTACCGGCATTTGCAACAAAAGCAACCAGTGCTAAAAGCACTGACATAAGTGTAGTTTTTTTTCTCATAATACTAATTTTAAGTTTATAATAGAATTGTCAATTTTCTTTACAAGGTTTGAAATAAGGTATTCACTTCACGGTGGAAATTCATAGGTTATCTCAACAGCAAATATTATTCAATTACAAATGTAAACAATGTTATTTCCTCAAACAAATAATATCCGCATTTTTTACACTCATAATCCACAATAAAATCCAGATATCTCCACAACAAAACGCTTAACCAGGAAATCCGCATACGCGAAAGTTTCAAAACTTTTTCCGCAAATAGTTTGAAAAATAAAATAACATTCCTATCTTTGCACTCGCTGAAATCAGCAACATAATTCAATCTATGGAGTGATGCTCGAGTGGTTGAAGAGGCACGCCTGGAAAGCGTGTATACGTCAAAAGCGTATCGGGGGTTCGAATCCCCCTCCCTCCGCAAAAAACCTTTAAAATAAAGGAATTAAAAACGCCCAATTTTATACTTTAAAATATAAAGTTGGGTATTTTTATTTTTTTGATTTTTCTGAATCTGACATTTCTGTCACAATCTCGTGATGTTGCCAAATATCAACAATTCTGTCGTTTGAACTATTAAGAAAATTATTAGAGTCACTCCATTCTAAGGTAGCTATTCTTATTAGGTCCGAATTTTCTCTAAACATTTTACACGCTATAGCATTATTATCATTGCAATATTTGGGATTCCCACATTTTTTGTACAATTTACAAAGCTTATTCCCAAGCATATCTTCTGTTTGCCATTTGCATAATTGACAATCTTTTTCTAAGTATCCCGCAAGATAAGCTTTGACTTTACCTACTACATATAATCCCCCACTATTGATAAAAAAAGGAATACAATCATTGTAGGGCATACTTATCTCATAAAGTCCTTTGCGTATGCTATTGTAGTTTTTACATGTAATAGTGTTTCTATCAATATAGCATTTCATTGTAGGATACAATATAAATTTTTGAAACGGTCTATAGAATTTATTTGTAACTTCTTCTTTTCGCTTAAAATTATATAATCTTACGGACACATCCTCAACTAAAGTTGATGAATTTATTATATTTAAAATATCTTCTTCCTTTTGTATAGGAATCTCAATAATTCGAATCCCAGAATCAATCTTTTCTTTACTACATTCGTGGGTCACAAATATTTCAATGAAAATAGGAGCATCAAAACCTGCATTGTTTTCGCAATAGATATCTGCAATAAACCCTTTATAAGGATGTTCTTTTATGCACTTTGAATAATATTGTTTTAAATTAAACTCAACCTGTTTAGTCTTTTTACAATCTTCATCATTATGGAATCTGCAAGTATCATAATTATTGCATTTTTCATAACTATTCATGCTTAATGTTACAGAACTCGCTTTATTAAACCAGTTTACTAGCATTATTTCTGCAATAGAATGTAAATATTTATCATATGAACATTTCTCTGACTTGTGAGCGAAATGCCATTGACGAACATTACCACACTTCGCAATCATTTCTTGGTGGCAATAAGGACAAAAATAATGTTGTTTATTAGTCTTTTCAATACATTTCACATCAATAATATTATTACTTGTGTCTAATGCAAAATGTTGATATTTATAATGCGCTTGCATATTGATTATATCATATTAATTATGATTTTCAAACAAGCTAGATAAAGCTCGCCTAATAGCTAACCTAATATCATCAGCCTCTGTTTTTCCTTGTCCTTCTGCTGTGCAAATGCAAACCACTTCATGAGTATCGGCTGAAATAAATTGTATGGTGACCTCTATCGTATAGCCTAGCCCTTTATTTCTCCTTCCACTTTCACCATAGTTTACAATTAGAGTTTCTTTACTAAGATCTGATTTAAGTTCTGGCAATATAATAAAACCATTCTTTATTAATTCTCCAGAAATCACATCACTTGGATTGACACTATTACTTATTGTCGAACCATATATACCATAGACACTACCATAAGCGCCACCAGAGCTAGATGTCAATTCCTTTGTTGGTGTAACAAATGCATATCTATAATTCTCAATTGGAGCGTTTTTGATAACAACTGGGGCTTTTAATGAGCCACAGCTACAAAACAACAATGTTGCTAATACTACTAAAAGCCAATGTTTAAGTGTTTTCATCATATCAATTTTTAGTATTAATTTTCTACAACCTACTTAATATACTGAGATTTATCAAATTCCCAACTGCATAAAGATGCCAACTATTTAATTCATCTTTTTATCCGAAAATATGATATCACATACAAATTTAATAAAATTCCTCTATATTTTATTGTAAACACAAACTTTTTACTACTAATCTTACATAATGCAAGATTTTCATTAATTTCCCTTTCTATAAAAAACAACTCCGGGGCAGCTGCTGTGTGCAGTTGCCCCGGAGGTAGTATGGTTGAATTTCAACGATTAGCCTTGTTTCTTTGCGCGGAGGCTGTCCCATGTGAGATAGCCGATAAGCAGCAAGTACATCACAACGCCTGTGATTTGCGACGTTGTTTCGTCGATAGTGTGCGAGTATTCGAATCCTGCAAAACGCATTCCGGCACTGACTACGCCCATCAATGCACCGCCGGCAATGAATCCGGAAGCAAGCAGCGTGCCGCGTTCCTGACGTGCATTGTTGAGGTCCTTATCCTTTGAACGGTTGCTTACAAACCAGCTGATAAGACCGCCCACCAACAGCGGAGCGTTGAGTTCCAACGGAATGAACATACCCAAAGAGAATGCCAAAGCCGGAACACCCAGCCAGTTCAACAGCACGGCAAGAATAGCGCCGACACCGTAGAGCATCCACGGAGTGTTGCCGCCCATCATTAACGGCTCAATAACGGCTGCCATGGCATTTGCCTGCGGAGCGGCAAGCGCATTAGGACCGGAGAAACCGTAAACCTTGGCAAGGATAAGAATCACACCGCCTACGGTTGCAGCCGAAACGAATGTCCCGACGAGTTTCCACGACTGCTGTTTTTGCGGAGTGCTGCCCAGCCAGTAACCGATTTTCATATCGGTCACCATACCGCCGGCCATTGACAATGCCGTACAAACCACACCACCGATAATCATGGAAGCCACGATGCCGGAAGCTCCGTTCAAACCGATAGCCACGAAAATGGCCGAAGCGATAATCAGCGTCATCAGTGTCATACCTGAAACGGGGTTTGTTCCCACAATCGCAATGGCGTTGGCCGCTACGGTTGTAAACAGGAAGGCTATCACAGTCACCACGATAAAGGCAATGACAGTCTGGAACAGGTTATGGATTACTCCGAAATAAAAGAACACGAAAGTCACCACGAGAGCCGCAATAAGCGCAAACGTAAGCACTTTCATGGAAATATCCTTTTGCGTGCGCACCACTTTCTGAGCGGCTCCGCCCTTGCCTTTCAATTCTCGGCCGGCCAAACCGACTGCGCCACGGATAATGCCCCACGACTTGATGATACCGATGATACCCGACATGGCAATACCGCCGATACCGATATAACGGGCCTGTTCGGAGAACAGTGTTTCAGCGGCAACGTCGGGCTGGCTCATGCCCAACAACGGAACAATCACATACCAGATAAACGCACTGCCGGCAAAAATAATGAACGAATATTTCAAACCGACAATGAAGCCCAAACCGAGCACGGCGGCTCCGGTATTGATTTTGAAAAGCATTTTAGTCTGTGTGGCAATTTCTGCACCGAGGGCTGTGGCTTTAGTGGAAAGCGTTTCGCTCCACCAGCCGAATGTAGACAGCAGGAAGTCGTAGATACCGCCCACCAAACCGGCTACGATAAGCGGCTTTGCCTGATTGCCGGCCTTCTCGCCCGAAATGAGCACCTGTGTAGTTGCCGTAGCTTCAGGGAAGGGGAACTTTCCGTGCATATCGGAGCAGAAGTATTTACGGAACGGGATGAACATCAGAATACCCAGCACACCGCCCAGCAGGGAGCTAAGGAAAATTTCAAGGAAGCTCACCGTAATGGCGTCGCCATAAGTAGCCTGAAGAATGTAGAGCGCAGGAAGCGTGAAAATGGCACCCGCCACAACGATACCCGACGAAGCTCCGATGGACTGGATAATGACATTCTCGCCCAGAGCGTTCTTTCTTCGCATCGCACCCGACAAACCTACGGCAATGATGGCAATAGGAATGGCAGCTTCGAACACTTGTCCCACTTTCAAGCCCAGATAAGCAGCGGCTGCACTGAAAATCACGGCCATCAGCAGACCCATAGTCACAGAATAAGGAGTCACCTCCGGATACGCCTTGTCGGGACGCATCACCGGGATATACTGCTCGCCCGGTTTCAGCTCGCGAAAGGCATTTTCAGGGATATTCAATCCCTCTTTCTTCTTTTCGTCTTGCATTGTTTATTTATTAATTAAAATTTCATTTCAAGGTTATTGTTGCGAAGATACGAAAATCTGACGGCTTTTTCCGAGTTTTTGTAAAAGAATGTTTTTGGGTGGGGGTTATAGTATATGGGTTAGCGGTTATGGGTTATAGTATTGAGATTAGCGATTAGAAGTTACGGGTTACGGATTTGAGATTACAAATTTCCAGAAAAGGCACACACTTCCACCAATAGCCCATAAATACCAACCTTAAACCACCCACTCTAACCTATATACCATAATCCATATACTATAACCCATAACCTCTAATCCCTAACCCAACAAAAAAAGGCACCCTTTCGGATGCCTTTCTGTTGGTTTATGCTATTTACTGTTGATTACAAGTTTGCAACATTGTATTTTGCAAATTCCTTATCAACGGCAGCTTTAGCTTTCAAAGAACTGTCCATAGAGATAGCCTTGCGAAGGTTAGCGTAAACGCCTTGTTCGTTGCTTGTGCGAGCAGCTACAACAGCCATCATGTAGTAAGTAGTAGCGTTCGGGTTCTTAACGGCGTTCAAAGTAGCCTGAGCAGCGCTATAGTCGTTAACGAGGATCTGAGCAAGAGCAGCGTTGTTTGACTTAGTGTCGCCAAATGCCTTAACGGCTGTCTGATAGTCACCTTGTTTGATGTAGTAAACACCCATAGCGTCATTCAAACCGTCAACACCTGCAGCGCTACCGAAGCTTTCGCGAGCACCTGCATAGTCCTTGTTCAACATCTTGATAAGACCAAGGTTCATCTTCACTTCGTTGCTTTCCGGAGCAAGTTTAGCTGCCTTTTCGAAATTAGCCTTAGCTTCGTCGTAGTTACCTTCTACGAATTGAGCTTTACCAAGGTTGTTGAAGCAACGGTAGTCGTTCGGATACAACTTAGCGGCAGTAGAGTAGATTTCAACCTTTTGCTTGTTGTCGTTAGTCAAAGTTGCACAATAAAGAATTTCGTCAACTGAAAGCTTGGAAGCATCTTCCTTGTATTGAGCCTTGATTTCGTCGTCGCTGCGGCCGATTGTGTTGATGGAAGCAGTGATGCGAGAGTAACGCAATTGCGGAAGGATTTCGTCAGCGAGCTGATCGAATACAGAAGAAAGGTTACGGATTTCCTTTTCACGTTGTTCCGGATCCTTGTACATTGAAAGTACGCTCAAGATAAGGTCCTTATCCTGGATATTGCTTTGAGAAACGAGTTTCTGGAAGCCGTCCCAGTCTTGTGCAGTATATTCAGAAGTCAGGTCACCGTAGTTGGATACCTTTTCGTCCTTCAAGTTCTTTTCTACATATTTCAATGTAGATTTTTCACGATTTGCAGAAAGTTTTTCGTTCAACTTCACACCACCATCAGGAGAAGCGAAAGAAGAAACGTGGATACCTTCGATTTCCTTATTTGCAGCAGCGCTTGCAGCCTTCACTGTATCGTTGAAGCCAGTTACCTGTTCCTTCTTCAATTCCTTAGAACGGATGTTAGCCTGGTTGATAAGGAACATGATGTCGGCATCATATTTTTCGTTGATGATGCGTTGGTATTTGTCGGCTGCAGTTGCAGGGTCAACTGTAGAAGCGTCAGCCAAAGTAGCTGTTGCAAGAACGCCTTCACCTACCTTTACACGAGGAAGAACGTATGACTTCTTGCCTTGAACAACATTGAAATCAAGATAGAGTTCGCTGTCCATCATGCCAGGATTGTAAGCGAAAGTAGCAGGGATAGAAACTGTTCCGCCTTCATTGTAGCTGATAACCGGGTTGTTGCCTTCTACCTTTTCACCTTGGAATGTGTAAGCCTGAGAAGCAACGGCTGTAGAGTCTGTTCCGTAAACAAGATACGGAGTAACTGTTACCTCGGCATTCTTCTTGAAGAATTTTTGAGGAACATTAGCTGTAATCGTAGCGGGAACCTGATCGCCTACAACTGCAAGCGGAGTCGGGTTAGTTGTAAAATAATCAGAAGCGAAAGGACTCATCTTCTTGTTACAACCGGTCAATGCTACAGCGGCACCGACCATTAGATACATACCTAATTTTTTGTTCATAGTTATTAGTATTGAAATTAGAATTCTTTCTTTATGCAAAGATAATGCAATCCGTCATATATTAAGATAATATTGCAATTTTTTTTGACTTTTTTGCCGTTATCGAATGCAAATATAAATAGCTTTTCTCCTTTTTGGCTCAATTATTTTTAAAATATAGTTAAAACCTTTGTTCCAAAGGAATTTATATTGAGGTAACAACAAAATGGCAAAATTGTTCATCAAAACTGCCGCCCAGCGGTTTTGAGTTTGTTCCCTTTTCGCATTTTTATGCCGGCAACGGTTTTATTTTTGCCGAAAAAACAAGCCATGAACACACAGGAAAAACAAAACTACGGCAAGGCACTTGCCGATGCCGCCCGCGAAGCATGGGAAACGCTGGAACCCATGCGTGCAAAACGACACCGCAACAAAAACTACACCTACGGCAACCAGTGGTGCGACATCATGACCGACGAATACGGCAACCGCACAACGGAATACCGCCACCTGAAAGAAAACGGGAAAGACCCGCTGTCGAACAATCTCATCCGCCAGTTGGTGAAAAGCATAATCGGCCGATTCCAGGCAATGAACGCCGACGACGGAGAAGATAACCCGGCATTGGCCGAAAATGCCGCAACGGAAATCGACAGCCGAGCATTCGAGGAATTTCTCATTTCGGGCTGCTGTTTTCAGAAAGTATGGCAATCGGCCTCCAACGGCCGGCCGTTTGTCCGCATCGACAACGTCAACCCTGAACGGATGTTCCTCAACCCTACGGCTGATGTCAGAGGCTGGGACTGCGAACTGATTGGCCAGCTGCACGACTTCTCCCCCTCCGACCTGCTGGAACGCTTCTCAGAAGGCAGCCGCAACAGGGCCGTCGAATTGCTGCAATTGTTTGACGAGACCGGCAATACCGCCGGTCCGCAGCTGCCGGCCGAGTCAGCAACAGCCGGCAGTTTCAGCCAATGTGCCGTTCCCGGAAAGATTCGCATCATAGAACTTTGGAAAAGGGAAAGCCGCGAGGCGTATGAATGTCACGACAGAAAAACCGGAGAAATTTTCACCGTCAGCCCGCACAACAGATCCGCCATCGAGGAAGAGAACCGGCAACGCCAACAGAACGGCGAACCGACCACGAC
>ULSJ01006609.1_pt1 | contig 25746 bp, 23 predicted proteins | sample 1956291 | NCBI WGS metagenome assembly ULSJ01 (sample SAMEA4835705, study PRJEB28245) | human gut metagenome | biome: gut microbiome; material: fecal sample | place: Denmark | collected 2008 | reverse complement strand
CCGCAGATGCCGATGACGCCGATATGCTCCCTGTCCACGAAGGGAAGCGTATCCAGATAGTCCGCGGCGGCGCTGAAGGTTTCCGCATATATCGTGGGGTCTACCGCATTCCGCGGCATGCCCTCGGAGCCGCCCCAGAAGGACAGATCCACTGTGAGGGTCACGAAGCCCTGCTCAGCCATTTTCTGGGCGTAAAGATTGGCGCTCTGCTCGCGCACGGCTCCCATGGGATGGCCTACAATGACGGCAGGATAGTGCTTGCTGCGGTCCATGTCCTTCGGCGTGAAGAGCGTTCCTTCCATTTTCATCTGATAAATATTGCGGAAGGTGACGGTTTCGGAATCGAGACGGTCACTCACATAGAAATTGTCGGCCCCGCGGGAGAGATCGCCGGTTTCGGCCAGGGGAAGCGGACGGGGTACGGCAGTATTGGCCGCATCTGCGGCAGAGGAGAAGCTGCAGAGAACGCCGCAGGCGAGAGCGGCGAAGAGAAGGTTGGAAAGTTTCATGGGAGACTCCTTTCTGAAATTCATAATCCATAAAGGATCGGTATGATTTCATTGTAGGAATTGATCCGGGAAATAGCCAATACCTGTTTTTACTGCGTGCCTATGCTCCGCAGGCATAGGGCGGAATATAAAAAATGTCCGCTGCGGCGGACGGTCCGTATACCGGAGCATACGAAAAGCGGAGACCTTTCCGGGAAGGAGGCCTCCGCTTTTTTGTCTGCCCCTGGAAGGAAGACAGGAAATGGATTCGGCATTACCGGATTTTCCGGCACCGGGCGGAGCCCAGATAGAACGGGACGGCGGCGAGCTGAGCCATCACCGATACGGCAATCATGGCAGGGATGCTGATGTCATAGAGGACACCGAGCAGCCAGCTTCCGAGGAACCAGAAAATCCCGAAGGAACATTCGAAGATGCCGTACCCCGTGGCGCGGCTGTTCTTGGGGACCAGAGCCGTCACGGCCGCCTTGAGGATGGACTCCTGCGCGCCCATGCCGATGCCCCAGAGAGCGATTCCCAGAAGAACGGAGGAAACCGTTTCCCCGCAGAAGATGAAGTACGCAAAGGGCGCCGACAGGACCGCCGACAGGATCAGGACCTGCACGCCCTTCCGGTCATAGAGATACCCGAAAACCAGCGCTGCGGCGGCATCGGCCAGCATGGCTCCCGCATAGAGCAGAGGAAGCGTATCTTCCGTGATGACGCCCCACGGCTGCGGCAGATCCGGCACAAGAGAGGTGAAGGTGCGGGAAATGTGCATCAGCACCAGAGAATAATCAATGAATCCGAAAGCGAAAAGGCTGATTCCTGCGATATACAGGATGAATTCCTTCTTCATCCGGAAAGGAATGTACTCCTTCGGCTCCGGCTCGAACTGCTCCGGATGAGGGAATCTGCGCTTCGTCGCAAAAAGGAGGAAAAGCGTAATCGCCCCCGGGACGGCCAGGACGGCAAAGCAGAGCGCATACGTATGGAAAAGATCCTCCTCCGCCCGGTTCAGCATGACCAGGTACAGCAGCACCGGACCGAGAAAAGCGCCGATCTGATCGAGCAGCTCCTGAATGCCGAAGCTTTTTCCCGTGCCGGTCTGCGAAGCCGCAAAGGACATCAGCGTATCCTTGGCAGGCTTCTTGATGGCCTTTCCGAGACGCTGGAAAAGGAGAAGCCCGCAGGCGGCAATCCACCCGTTTTCTCCCACAAGCGCCAGTGCGGGGACAGCGATGACATCCAGGACATAGCCGCCGATGGTCATGGTCCAGTACTGCTTCGTCCTGTCTGCCCACCGGCCGAAAAGATACCGCAGCGAGTAGCCCGTCAGCTCGCCCAGACCGGAAACGAAGCCGATGACGCCGGCGGAAGCGCCCAGAAGAGACAGATAGGCCCCGCGGATGCTGGCGGCCCCCTCGTGGGTCATATCCGAAAACAGGCTGACCATGCCGAAAAGGAGAATAAACACCATGGCCTGCGGCAGATGTCCTCCCGATGAAATATGCTTCATGACCGATCCCCCTCTCCGTCCGTACTCCGGGAAATGCTTTGCTTCGGAAATCTCCGGAAAAGTGTAGTCTTTTCCCGGAGGAGAGTCAAGGCGGAAGAGCGGAAAAAGGGAAAAGTTTATACTCTGTTTAACTTCGGAAAGACTTTTGTTTTATTGGCGGGGATACAATGGATAAAGAAATGAGGGAGCCGGGATCGACCGGCTCCGCTGTCCGGAAAGACAGTACGGGAAATCCCGGCGGAGCGGTTCCGCAGCCGGGAAAAGGAAGGAATGGATATGTTCATACAAATATTTCACGGCTTCTGCATGGCCCTGGCCGACAGCGTCCCCGGCGTATCCGGCGGCACGGTGGCATTCATCATGGGATTTTACGAGCGCTTCCTCGGCGCTCTTCACGGACTGGGCATCCGGGAAGAAAGGAAGGACGCCCTCCGATACCTGCGGAAATGGGGCGCAGGATGGCTGATCGGATTCTGCATCTCCGTGCTATTCCTCGCGCAGATGCTGGAAACCCATATTTACCTGCTGAGCTCCCTGTTCATCGGTCTCACGGCGGCATCCTTTCCCGTGCTCATCCGGGAAGAAAAGGAATCGCTCCGGAATTTTTCCGGCGGTCTTCCCTTCCTGATTGCGGGAACCGCGCTCGTCTGGGGGATGGCCGTCCTGCAGGAAGAGGGCGGCATGGCCGGTCATTTCGATTACGGGAACCTCACCGCCGGGCAGTACGGACTGCTCTTTCTCTCCGGCATCCTGGCCGTCTCCGCCATGCTCCTTCCCGGCATTTCCGGCTCCACCCTGCTTCTGATCACCGGCGTATACCTGCCCACCGTGCAGGCATTCAGTGCGCTCCTGCACGGGGACGCTTCCGTGATTCCCGGCCTGCTGTCCCTGATCCTGGGGATTGCCGCCGGAGCGGTTGTGGCCGTCCGCGCTATTCAGCAGGCCTTCCGGAATTTCCGCAGCCCCGTGATATACCTCGTGCTGGGACTCATGCTCGGCTCCCTGGCAGCGATTGCACAGGGGCCGGCCATGCTCCGCCGTCCTCTGCCGCCGCTGAGCCTGTCGACCTTTTCCGCGGAAGGCTTTCTGGCAGGAGTCATCCTCCTTTTCTTTCTGGAATATCTCCGGAAAAAGACAGAGGAAAAGAACCGCGCACACTGAGCCCCGCGGGCGGGGAACGCCCGCAGAAAAGACAAAAGAAAAGACCGTTCCGAAAGGAGCGGCCTTTTTGCGTGCCTGCGGTCAGCGGGCGCTGCGGTTCTTCTGGCGGTGAACGAAATAGTAGAAGGGCAGAGCCACTACGGCAGCACCGAGGCCCATGATGAGCTGCTGCGCCGAAGCCTGCGCCAGGAGCCAGATGCTGACAGCCGTCGCAATGATCGGGATCACCGGACCGAAGGGGATGCGGAACGCCCGGGGCGCATCGGGCATCTTCTTCCGGAAGACCGGGATCGAGAGACAGGTAGGAATATACTGCGAAAAACGGGACACCACGCTGATGGAGGCGAGGAATGTGAAGCTTCCCGTATAGGCGATGAGCATGGCAATCACCGTCGATACGATGATGGACCAGTACGGTGCGCCGAAACGGTTGCGCTTCGCCATGAAAGCGGGGAGCATGTGCTGTTCCGCCAGAGCCAGGCAGCTGTGGGGCGTTACGAAGGACGAGCCGATGCACAGACTGCCGATGGAAATCAGCGTTCCTGCAGCGACTACAGCCGTGCCGAAAGGTCCGGCGATGCGGCTGAATGCTTCCTGCACCGGAGCCGTCGTATCGGCCAGCTCCATGCCCATGATGCCGATGGCGCAGCCCAGGAGCAGGATATAAATGGCGGAGACAGAGAAAATCGTAATCAGCGTCGCCCGGGGCAGATTCTTCTGCGGATTTTCCATTTCCGCTGCTGCTACGGCCAGACTTTCAAAGCCCGTGAAGGCAAAGAACAGCATGACCGCTGCCGCACCGAAGCTGCCCGGCGTGTACACATCATTCGGGAAGAGCGGCGTGAAATTGGCCGGCTCGATGAAGAAAATGCCCATGCCGATGAAAAGAATGAACGGGACGATCTTGGCAATGGTCGCCGCATTCTGCACCACCTTGTACAGCGGGACGCCGAAAAGATTGACCCCGGCGAGGATGCAGAAAATGACCGTGACGATGACATTTTTCATGAAATCATCGGACAGCTGCGGCATGATGCCTGCCAGCGCCGTGGCAAAGCCCACGCCCATCGTGGAAAAGGCGATGATGCGCGTCATCCATGTGAGGAAGCCCACCTCATAGCCGATGAAATCGCCGAAGGCTTCCTTCGCGTAAATATAGGCGCCGCCGTTGTCCTTGAAAAGACCGCTTGCCTCGGCGAAGCAGAACGTGATCGCCAGCACGAGGAGCATATCAAAAATCATGACCAGAAGGCTCGCCGGACCGATGAGGCCCACTGCCTTATTGGGCAGCAGGAAAATCCCCGAACCGATGATGCCGTTGATGCCCAGGAGCACGATACTCCAGAAACCCAGTTTATTTGTTCCCATACGAATAACTCTCCTTTCCCGGAGCCTGCGCCGTAAGGAACAGGGAAAGCGTCAGGCTCTCTGCTGTCGGATTACTTCTGACGGAAGGCTTCCGCCCGGGCGATGAAATCCGCAAAAAGCGCCCGCATTTCCGGATGGGCCTGCCACATATTCTCCGGATGCCACTGTACGGCTACGATCTGATCGCTGTCGGCAGATTCCACGCATTCCACTACGCCGTCCGGAGCCTTGGCCGTCGCCCGCAGACCCGGAGCCACGTCGCGGATTGCCTGATGATGGCGGGAATTGACGAAAGCCCTCTCCCCGAGCGCATGCGCGATGACACTGTCCTTTTCCACCGTGATATGGTGCGTCGGATAGCCGCCCGGCGCCGCCTGGGAATGACGGATGTACGCATCGGGATTCTGAGAAGGCAGATCCTGATACACCGTGCCGCCCATGAGCACATTGATAAGCTGGCAGCCGCGGCAGATGCCGAAGATCGGCTTGCCCGAAGCACGGAATGCCCGGAAGATTTCCGTTTCAAAAACATCCCGCAGGTAATTTGTCGTGCCGATTTTCCATGTCGGCTCCTCCCCGAAAAACGTCGGGTCCATATCCGGTCCGCCGGGCAGGACCAGCGCATCGAAAAGCTTCGCATAGTCGCTGCCGTCTGCGTCCGGCACATCGGGAAGAACGATCGGAAGTGCTCCCAGCTCATGAATCACATCCACCAGCCCGCGGGCGGTGAACGGCGCACGGACCAGATTCGTCACGTCCGAAGCATACGGATAAGTGTCCGCCGTGATGGCGATACGAAGTTTTGACATATTGTTTTCCCCCTTGTCAAAAGTATGAATTCCTTTTCCGCGTCATCTTATCAGAGTACCGGCGAAAAAGCATAAACCAATTATAGGAATTTCATGAGAGCCTTTCAAGTGCCCTGCCGGTGCTCCATGCAGGAAAGGCGCAGGAAACGGGGAGAATTATCTAAAAAATATATAAAAGAAAAAATATATAACATAAGAATAAAATTCGGCAGTAGCTAAAAATCGGAGGGGTCTGATAAAATAAAAATATAAAAATAGGTCATAGTTTCATGATAAAAAGTAATAACAGCGGCCGCAGGGAAAGCGTGCCGCCGGGAGGAGAGGAGGAAAAGAAGATGAAGATGAACAAAAAATTGCTCGGCAGTTTGATTCTGGGGGTTATGCTGTGTACACCTCTGACGGGTGCGCGTGCCGCTGATCTGACAGGGGGCGCTATTTATGGGACCGGTGACAATTATGGGGGATATAGAACCGAGGATAATGGGAGCTTTACCTATAACTTTCACGGGGATTCGCAATTGACAATTACGGACGATACTACTGGATATCCTGGCAGTTGTGGGATTTATATTTTGGATGGACCGAATCCGGATATAGAAAAAATAACGGTAGCTAATAAACTGGATATCAGTATTACTAAAAATAATAATTATGACAGTTTAAGCGGTATTGCTATTTCTCCGGACCATAACCCTGTAGACGGGAGGATTATTGACCGTAGTGCCGGCGGTAATATTACTATTAATAATAATAATGGAGGCGCATCCTTAGAGGGGGTGAGTGTTATTGCCGGAAGTGGTAATGCAGTATCGATAGGAGAATCAAAAATTACATTAATGGCTGGCAATGTCAGGGATTCTTATATGGTGTTATATGGATTGCATGTCGGTGACTCAGGCAATCAGATTACTATGAGTGATGGTGAAATCGATATAACGGGGAGTACGTCGGCAAACTCAGAGAATTTTACATATGGAATCGGAATGTGGGCTCAGGGAGCAGATAATATTATTGATACAGGGGACGTTACGGTAAATATTAACACGACCAATAATGAAAATACGGCTATTTCCTACAATTATGGTATTGATGCTGATTCCGATGCGATGATAAAGACTGGTAATGGAGATATTACTGTACATGGAACAGGCGGACAGGAAGTATATTCCTATGGGATTTATGCTTATGATGGAAATGTTGAAAAAGCAGGTGGAAATATAAAGGCTGTAGCTGAGGGAGAAGGAAAGTTAGAAGCCAGAGGAGTGTATGCTTATAAGGGAACCATTAAGGTGGGGATTGCGGATATTACAGCACAGACAATCGGAAATGGTAGCGTAAAAGACCCAATCGGCTTGCATGCAAAAAGTGGTGGGGAAATTGAATATGCCGGCGGCACTATAACCGCTGCTGCTGATAAAGATGCTACTGGCTCTTGGGAGAATACAATTGCCATTAAAGCGGAAAATAATTCAAAGATAAAAGTAAATGAGGGAACCGATAATAAAGTTGTTATCAATGGGAAAGTTTCTGCTTCCGGTTCTGGAGAAGTTTCTTTGAATATAAACACTGCTGATTCTGTTATAAACGGAGGGATTGAGGCTATTAACAATAACAGTGCTATTAATTTAAATCTGGTAAATGGTGCTCTGTGGAATGCCACTGGGTATAGTAAAGTCAGTAAACTTTCTATTAATGAGAGTGATATTTATATAAACACGAAAAGCTCTATCGGTACGGATATTAAGATTGGTGAGTATTCCGGAACAGGAAATGTTTACTTTAGAGTAGATGATATCAATAAAGACGGAACGGTAAGAATAAATACTGGCGCATTTGTCATTGATAAGGCTACTGAAAATTCCTTTATACATGTCGGTGCAGTCAATAATTCAATCAATACGCTGGATGTCGGAAAAACAGAGGAAGGTCTGAATGCACTGGCTAAAAAAGTTTTTTACAAGGGATCCGATGACGGGAATCTTACAGGAGAAGTGGTTCTTGAAGAAGGTCTCCTCACACCGGAAGCCCGCGGTGATCTGCTGTTTGATCCCAATAGCAATAGCCCGGGGCGCGGCTACGTGACCAACATAACCGGCGGGAACAGAACGACGGAAACCATGTATGCCATGAAGAATCTGGCGGCCACCGCAATCGTTGCATGGAGACAGGAAGACAGCACCCTCAGCCAGCGTCTCGGCGAGCTGCGGGAAAGCACCGGCGGACAGGGCATCTGGGTACGGATGAGCCGCGGCGAATTTGAATACAGCGGCGAATACAAGAACCAGTACAATTTCTTCCAGCTGGGCTATGACTGGGCGGCGGACAACTGGCACTACGGCGTAGCAGTCAGCCATAATGATGGAGAAACCGCCTACACCTACGGAAGCGGCGAAAACCGCAGTACCTCCCTCTCCCTCTACGGCACCTGGCTGGGCGATGCAGGCCATTATGCCGATATCGTTTTGAAACAGGGCCGCCTGAGCAATGATTTCGATGTGTATACCAGCGCCGGACACACCAGCGGCGATTATGATGCATGGGGCACCAGCCTGAGCGGCGAATACGGCAGAAAATTTGTCCTTGAGGATGACTGGTATATTACCCCGCAGGCACAGCTTACCCTGATGCGCATCGGCGGAGAAAGCTATGGCACAAATAACGGCATCGGCGTCCGTCAGGATACTCTGTACAGCGCAGTAGGCCGCCTCGGCTTTGAAGTCGGCAAAAAGGTCGATGACAAGGGCAGCGTTTATGCAAAGGCAAGCTTGCTCCATGACTTTGCGGGCAATGCAGATACCTACCTGTCCTATAACGGCTTTACGAACAGCTACAGCCAGGATCTCAGCGATACCTGGTTTGAAGCGGGGATCGGATTTAACTATAAGATCAGCAGCAGCAGCTATGTATATGCCGACGTAATGAGAACCTTTGGCGGAGATGTGGAAACTCCGTGGCAGTGGAATATCGGTATGCGCTGGAGCTGCTGAACTCCTTCATCTGCAGGGAGTGAGAAAAAAAGAGACCGGGGAAACCTGGTCTTTTTGTATGAAATAAAAAAAGCTCCCGCGGGGGAGCTTCCGGAAATATAGATTTTTTATTTGCCGTGGTTGCGGTAATAGTCTCTGACTTTTTGACGGGCTTCTTCGACGGCATCGTTGCGGGCTTCGAGGATGCGGCGGATATCGTTGTCGCAGTTTTCCACGTATTCGTCGATTTCGTCGAGATATTTTTTCAGCTCTTCCTCATCGGGATCGAAGCTGATGTACGCCCGGGGGCGGGGATAGCCCATGAAGTCCAGATTGGTGCCGCCGAGGACAATGGCCATGGACGGGAATGCAGCTGTCAGGGAAAGGGCGGCAGCGAGCGCCGCGATTTTCAGTTTCATGATAGACCTCCGTTGTGATTTCTCAATGCGGGAAATGGACAGGCGGAGCCGTCCGCTGATGGTGCCGGGCCCTGTGGGAAAGGCTCATATCCGGAGCCCGGCACCGCTTTCATTATATCCGAACCGGGACTTTTCGCCCAGCTTTTTTACAGGCTGCCCGGGGGATTTTTCCGGATTTTCCTTTTCCCTGCGGTGCGGTATGATAAGAAAAAGAAGCTGATGAAGGAGGCGCAATCATGGAAATTCAAAAAGTAACGGCAACGTATTTCAGTCCCACCGGAGGAACGAAGGCCTATGCAGAAGGGCTGGCTTCCGCATGGGGACCGGACTTCGGGAAAATCAATCTCACCGTACCTGCGGAGCGGGCAAAGGAACGGGATTTCGGGCCGGACGAGCTGGTGATTCTCGGCGCCCCGGTATATGCCGGACGGCTTCCCTCGGTGGAGGACGGTCTTTTCCGCGCGCTCCGGGGACAGGGGACACCGGCGGTATGTCTGGTGAGCTACGGCAACCGGGCCTATGATGATGCACTTCTGGAACTGATGGATTTGTGTACTGCACAGGGCTTCCGGTGCATTGCCGCTTCCGCCTGGATTGCGCCCCATACCTTCTCCGGGAAGATCGGTGCCGGGAGGCCCGATGCAGCTGACCGGGAGAAGCTGGGAATCTTTGCGGAAGAGGTACAGGCTCTTCTCCGAAAAGGCATACCGGAAGGAGCGGTGCCGCCCGTGCCGGGACACCGTCCCTACTGCCCGGAAAAGAAAATGCCCTTTCATCCCGAAGCAGACAGCCGGTGCATCCGCTGCGGCCGCTGTGTGAGCGCCTGTCCGGTGGGGGCTATCGACCCCGCCTCGCCGAATCAGACTGACGCCGCCCGCTGTATCGACTGCTTCGCCTGCGTCCATGCCTGCCCCGTACATGCCCGGAGCATTTATCACCCGCCTCTGGCAGACATCGGCGCCGGCTGTGAGGCCGCTTTCCTGACCCCGCGCCGGGAGCCGGAATGGTTCCTCGCCGGACAATGAGAAAAATAGAAAAAGGAAAGACTGTTCCGAAAGGAGCGGTCTCTTTTGTTTCTGCGATTGCGGGAATATCTTTCGGAAAGAAGGAAAAGATTTCAAAAAAATGACAGAAGATGTCTTATATGGGTAATATACTAAAATCAGAATCAGTAGGTCCAGTAAGAATAGATACAAAGTGATGAACAGGGATTTTTGGAGATATCGTTCCATTTTATACTGACTATCTTGCTATTTGTCCTGATTATTTCGATATATGTTCAGATTGATTGTTGTTTTTGCATGTATTTTTACAGATTTACAATCAGAATATTAGATGGCACGTTATATTCTTCTGAAAATAGTGCTAAAATACAGTAAATAGAAAGGGGGGCCAGAAATGGAAAAAAGAGCAATTGATGTGGCAAAATATGTAATTGATAAATGTACTACAGATAAAAGGCCTGTCAGTAATTTGCAGCTTCAAAAGATTTTGTATTATATTCAAGTAGCTTTTTATACAAATTTTGATTGCCCCTGTTTTTCGGATAATTTTGAAGCGTGGATGTTCGGCCCGGTTGTTCCGGAGGTTTATTATCAGTATTGTGGCGCCGGAGCTTATGATATAGTTCTTAAATATCCGGAAAGTCATGATATATGGGAAACAGAAAAAGAGAAATCTGTAGTAGATCAAATTATAAGTGAAAAAAGAGAAATGAATCCATGGGATCTCGTTAATGATACCCATAAAGAAGGAAAAGCTTGGGCACAAACCTATCGTGAGGGAAAGGGAAATAAACAAATCATTGATAAAGAACTGATTCGAACTAATGGGTGATGCCATATGGGGATGAGCAGAGAAGATAAGCTTGAGAAGATTGATGAAATTATTCGTGAATTTTCTCAAGGGATGATTGCCTTTAATGAGAATGAGATTTCCAAATATGACGAAATATTCAGCGAAATTTATACAGATGATTTTCGTCATGAATATTCCAGAATTTTTTTGCAATTATCAATTATTAAAAACGACAATCCGCAGGCTATTGATATAGTTGCAGAAAATTTTAGACATTATATTTTGACGAAAAAAGAAGATTGGCCTTATCTTAAAAGCCTGAGAAAACTGTTTGATCATGTGTCTTTAGATGTAGCGAGAATGAATTATATGACATCTCAATTTGGTGAACAGGAAAGCCGATTGAGAGAAGAGGTAAATGTAGTAGATAAAGAGATTAATAAAACAAAGGAAGAGTTCAATAGTTTTAAGCAGAATTTGAACGCTGAATTGGAAAATGCAAAGGAACGGACCGATCAGTTAAAAAGGGAATATGTAGCAATATTAGGAATTTTTGCTTCCATAATTGTTACTTTCTCGGCGGGGATGATTTTCGATTCTTCGGTATTAAATAATATTTCATCCGTTTCTGCATATAGATTGACGGGAATTACTTTGCTTATTGGGTTTGTTACATTCAATTTACTGTACATTCTCTTAACGTTTATATGTAAAATGCTGCAGGTAAAGGGTGTGTACGAAAATCCTTTTAGCAGATCATTTCGGTGGGTAAATATTTTTTTCATAATTGGTGCATTGGTTATATTAATAGCTTGGTATCACGGTGGAATAGAATATAGAAATTTAAAAATTATTGAAGCATATTATCAGTTAAAATAAGTATTAAGGTAAAACAATGGAAGAAAAGTGGACGATTCTTAACGTGAGAAAATAGGCTTGGATTTCTTGAGAAGAATCAGGTACCGGAGTTACTTCCTGACCCCGCGCCGGGAGCCGGAATGGTTCCTCGCCGGACAGTGAGAAAAATGAAAAAAGGAAAAGACCGTTCCGAAATGAGCGGTCTTTTTTTGGGCCTTGGGTGATGCTACATTCTTTGGTTAAAAAATATGTCGCAGGCAATCAGGAGAATTTTTGCCATTGTACATTATTTTTCTTTTTGGCATTTATACTGGAGTTCCTCTAAGAATTGTTTTAATGCCGGTGTAAGAAGACGGTTTCGGAGAATGTTAATATAGGTGCCGCGTTTGGCAGATGTACCTTTCAGGCGGAAGAAAAGAGCATCTTCAGGTTTTCCGACTTTTTTGATAACGTAACTGCCAAGGAGGGTCGCGCCCATACCAAGCTGTGCCATGTGGTAAAGCGTATTTGTTTCATTGACCTCTAACAGAATGGGTGGATTAATGTGAGCTTCTTTCATTAAGGACTCAGCACAGGATCTCAGATTGTTTCCGGGATGGAGAAGCAGGAAAGATGTTCTGCAAAAAGGTTCCAGGGAAAGCGCAGGATAATTTTCTTCTTTCGGAGTCCCGATAGCACTAAAGGGAGTCTGCATAGCAGGAGAAATTTCGGGAGGCAGGAGAGAGGGAACGATCATTATATAGAGACGGTCTTCAAAAAGGAAAATATTTTGGTATTTGGATTCGTCCATGCGTGTATTCGTAATCATGAGATCAATGAATCCACTGTCGAGTCGTTTGCGAAGTAAAGTGGTGATGTTTTCGAAGAGTTCAATTCTAACTTCCGGATAGGTTTTTCGGAAGTTAAATATAACGTCAGCCAGGAGATAGGTAGAAAAGAAACTGCTTGCTCCAATACCGATACGTCCCTTAACCCCAGCTTCCAGGTCGGAAACATAATTTTCAAGAGTATTTTTAAATTTATAGATTTCTTTTGCTTTTTCTATATAGAGTGTACCGAATTCTGTTAAGCTTACAGGCGTTGTGTTGCGGTTAAAAATAGGAGTGCCGATTTCATTCTCGGCCCGTCGAATGGTACAGCTGAGAGAGGATTGCGAAATATGGAGCTTTTGCGCAGCGCGGCTGAAACTTTTTTCACGGTATACGCTGTAAATATAATCAAGATAGCGGAACATATTCTCACCTCATTCTCAAAAGCTGTACCCATTATACAATGGATACAGCTTTTCTCTAAATAAAATCAGTTTTCGCTGCGTGCATGTTTTTCTTCGGCTTTTCCAACAATAACCGTTCCGACAAGGTCACCAAGGCAGTTATTGGTTGTTGTTCCCATATCAAACAGGCGATAGAAAGCAGCAATAACACCGACCACTTCAATGGGCAGGCCAACAGCCTGTACGACAACCATAAGTTTTACGATTCCGCTTCCTGGGATACCGCCTCCGCCCATGGACATGATGGTAGAAATAAAGATGATATTAATCAGCTGAGGCAAACTCATTGGCTGACCAATCAGTTGACTGATAAACAGGATGACGCAGGCATACAGCAGAACAGATCCATCCGTATTCATCTGGGAACCTAAAGGGACGGTGAAACCGGAAATTTTTTCCGGAATATTAAATTTTTCCTTTGCTATTTTCATGTTTACAGGAATGGAAGCAATGGAACTGCAAGTGGAAAGAGTATACAGCCACAGCTCAGCGCTCTCTTTCAAAAAACGGAATGGATTGATGTGAGCAAAAATGAGGAGTAACCCTCCGTAGATGAACAGTACATGCACAAGGCAGGCTGCGTAATAAGTTCCTACAAGTACGGCCATACTGGTGAAAATACCAGCACCGTATTTTCCAAAAGAACTGCCCATCAGGAAGAAAATGCCGATAGGCGATACGGCCATAATCATTCCTATGAGAGAAAAAATCATGCTGTTGGATGCCTGAAAGAGCTTTTTTATGAATTGCTGGTGTTCCTGATTTTTCATTTTGAGAATTGCAATACCCAGGAGCAGAGCAATTACGAGTGTCTGCACAATGTTTCCTTTTGCAAAGGAGGCAATCATATTTGTGGAGAAGAGATCTTTGAGAAATCCGGAAAAAGTAATTGTAATTTCTCCTGTAACTTTTTTTGCCTCAAGGCCGGAGAAATTGGCAAAGTGTCCGGGTTGAAGGACACTTGCAACAACAAGTCCGACGATACATGCCATGATTGTGGTAAGGACATAGTACATGATGATGCGTGTACTGACACGTTTCAGAGAAGTTAAGTTATTTTGTGAAACAATACCGGTAATGATCGTACAAATAACCATAGGAACTACAATCATTTTGATGCAGTTTAGCCAGATGTCACCGATAAATCCCAATTGTACCATCATTTCTCCATTAAGAAGGCCTGCTACAGAGCCAAGAATCATGGATATGAAGATTTGGGTAGTCAGTGAAATCTTTTTTCCGAAGATGACCATAGAGAAACTCCTCCTTCCTGTCTTTTAATTACAATTCAGCATCCAGTTCACGGATAATAGATGCTGCATCGAAAGCATCCTTTCGGGTGATACCGCGGTAGAATACAAGCCGGACAAAGGTATCCAGAATGGGGCGGATAAAAAGGCCTTTATCTTTTGCACGGTTACAAAATTCTTTGGGAGAAATCCCGGCATCTTTTAAATCAAGCATGAGAATATTTGTTTCTACATGTTCCTGAGCTTTGACTTTTTGGAGATTTGTCAGAAGGGAAGCACAGTAGCAGCAATTATCCTGATCTTCCTGCAGTCGATCAATATTATGTTCGAGAGCATAAAGGGCGGGTGCAGCAATAATTCCTGCCTGCCGCATGGCTCCACCCATTAATTTTCTTGTGTCTTTTGCTTCTTTTATGAAATCCTTTGTTCCGCATAATACAGATCCGATTGGGGCTCCGAGGCCTTTGGAAAAGCAGAATTGTACGGAATCTACGTATTGGCACAGTTCCCAGGCAGGGACTTTGAGATAGATAGCTGCATTAAAAAGTCGTGCGCCATCCATATGAACGGGGACATGGTATTGCTGAGTTATATCATGAATAGCTTTTAGAGAATCCGGTGTAATGCAGGTACCTCCAGTATAGTTATGTGTATTTTCAAGGCACAGCAAGGAAATATTGCCTTTTTTTAGTTTTTTCTCAATTTCTTTTAAATCCGGCTGGAAGTGTGAATCCAGAGAATAGGTCTCTTTTTTGAGTTGGCCGAAACGGGAATCAAATGCAGTTTTTTCGCTTTTATCTAAATGCTGTAAGTCGTTAATGAGTGCTGTATCTCCAGGACGGCACCAGGTCAGTAAGGCAACCTGATTACCCATTGTACCGGATGCACAGAGGAGCCCTGCTTCTTTATGAATTAGTGCAGCTGCTGTATCTTCCAATTGATTGACAGTTTTATCTTCTCCGCGTCCATTATCATCAAGACGGCCGTCGTCACCAAGCTGTGCTGTTAAAATTGTTTTGAGCATCTCCGGTGTTGGTAATGTCAAAGTATCGCTTCGTAAATCAATCATCATAAACCTCCTTTGCCGCATTTATATCAATTATGAGTTTTCTACATTATAGGGAAAAATAAATGAATGTACTAATATGAAAAATACAACCACCCCTATTGATGGGCATCAATAGGACTTGAGGCATTTTAGGGGAACCGGAGCTTTATTAGCTAAAAGACATTTGATATCTTCTTATGATGCAATAAAGCTTGGAAAAAATTTTGAGCATCCTTCTTCCGGAAGGGTGCTTTTTTTGTGCGCGGAAAACGGGGAATTTCTGAAATAGCTGTCCCTTTTTGAGATTTCCTCCGGCGGTTCCTGTTTTTCCGGATGGGTTCGGTTCCTGCTTTGTCTGCTTTCTATTGGTCTTTTCTTTGCAGAAGGTTGGCTTTTCCGGGGAATTGTGAAAAAGCCTTGAAAATTTTAACAAAGGCTATATAAAGGCTTGGCGGAAAGGCGGATATGGCTTCGTATAATGAAGGCGTATTCATTAAAAGATCAGGAGGTATAGGAATTGACTAAGAAATGGATGAAGGGTGTGGTTCTTGCCATGCTCGCAGGAAGTTCTCTTTTTGCTTCCGCAATGACGGCGGATGCGGCGGAAATCCGCATTCTTCCGGTAAATACGGCAAAGTTCTGGGAAGGTGTGAAATTTGATTTCGACGTGGAGGTTTCCGATGCAAAGGATCTCCGGAATGTGGATATCACCATCAACGGAAAGCCTGCTGCCGATGTGCTGGGCCGTCAGCTGGAGAGAAAGGTACTGGACAACGGGGTGATTTCGTACCGTGCCAATGATGTTTCCTTCAAAAAGACCGGGGATTATACGGTGAGCGTAAAGGCCGATGATGCATCGGGCAGAGCGGCAGCGGAAGCATCGTACAAGGTAGTACGGGAGAAGGCAGTCCGTCCTGCAAAGAATGTCATCCTTTTTGTAGGGGACGGGATGTCCCTGCAGGCAAGAGAGGTTGCCCGCATCCTTTCCAAGGGTCAGACGAACGGCAAGTACAATGATCTGCTGGCTATGGAAAAGCTGGACCACAATGCAGTCATCACGACCAGCGGCTATGATTCTCTGGTAACGGACAGCGCAAATTCCGCTTCCGCTTATTCCACCGGCCATAAGTCGGTGGTCAATGCCATGGGTGTCTATGAAGATTCCACGGCAGATCCGCTGGATGATCCGAAAGTGGAAACGATTTCCGAGGTGCTGAAGCGTACCCGCGGTATGTCTGTGGGCATTGTCACCCAGGCGGAGACAACCGATGCGACTCCGGCTGCCATGATCGGCCATACCCGCCGCAGAGCGCTCCAGGATTATCTGGCAAAGGATTATCTCGCCGATTATCACCGTCCGGATGTCATCATGGGCGGCGGTTCTTCCCGTTATCTCCCGTCCAGCGTGATGGGCTCGAAGCGCAAGGATAATTTCGATGTCATCCAGGCATTCAAGGACAAGGGATATACCTTTGCGACGACTTCCGAGGAAATGAAGGCTGCTCCGGCGGACAAGCCGCTTCTGGGCCTGTTCCATACAAGCACGATGAATGTATACATCGACCGGGAAATGACAAAGAATCCGAAGGTGCTGAAGGGCTTCACCGACCAGCCGAATCTGATGGATATGACAAAGAAGACGTTGGATATCCTCAGCAAGAACAAGAACGGTTTCTTTGCCATGATCGAAGGGGCTTCCATCGACAAGCAGCTCCATGTCATGGACTGGCAGCGTGCGGCTTATGATACGATCGAATTCGACAAGGCTGTGGAATACGCAGAAAAGTGGAACAAGGAACACGGCGACAATACGCTGATCATCGTAGTGGCAGACCATGCACACGGTATTTCCATCAGCGGTACGTATCATGAAAGAGACGGCAAGAAGGGGACCCAGGCTGTCCGGGTTTACCAGAATTCCGTCATGCCGACTTTCAAGGATGCGGACGGAGACGGATTCCCGGATAATCCGGACCCGGATGTAACGCTGGCTGTACAGTATGCAAACCATCCTGAATATTATGAAAACTATCATTTCATGCCCGTACCGACTCCTCCGGCTCTGGCTGTGACCGAAAATGTAGAGGAAGCCAAGACGGTAGGCGACAAGGTGGAATATCATCAGGTATCCAAGGCAAGCTCGAAGGCCAATCCGGCCCGTATCCATCCCGGCGACCCGGCAGAGCTCATGCCGGCGAATACACCGAAGGATGATCCGCAGGAATGCCATTCCGCCGATGATGTTCTCCTCAATGCAGGCGGCCCGGGTTCGGAATATTTCCACGGTGTCATGGATAATACGGAGGTCTTCTTCGGCATTCTCCGCGCACTGGGCATCAACGGCAACCACAGCGCAAATCCTGACCTGAGCAAGGAAGTCAAATAATGCGGGCAGGGCGGATCCGCCGGGCGGTCTGTGCCTGTGTCGCTGCGGCGGCGGTGGCGCTGTCTGCGGCGGCTTCGGCAGAGGATCTTTCCTTCGGGGAGCTGTACAGTGACTGGACGGCTGCAGGGCTGGTGCTTTCCGACAAGGCGGAGTCTCTGGAGGGCTGTACGGTCACGATGACGGGCTATATGGCGCCGCCTCTGACGCCGACGATCCGGTTCTTCGTTCTCACGGAGGTGCCGATGTCGGTATGTCCTTTCTGCAGCAGCGACGCAGACTGGCCGGACAATATCATCGTGGTGAAGGTGTCCGACCCTGTGACCGCACTTCCCTATGATTCGCCGATTTCCGTGACGGGGACGCTGGAAATCGGAAGCGAGGTCGATGAGGAAACCGGTTTCGTCAGTCAGCTCCGCATTGCTGCGGACAGCATCGATGCATTGTAAGAAATTTGCAGGCCGCTGCGGTGCGCCTGCATTTTTCGTGTCCGGAAGGACGGATGATTCGGAAAGGATCGGATTTCATGATTTACGGTGAGCATATTGAATGTGATTTTCCCGACGGGAGCGGAAAAAGTCTCCGGGCGCTCCGCCTGGAAAGGCTGAGTCTGCCGGACCGGGCGGTGTGTGCGCTGATCGGTCCGTCGGGGAGCGGGAAGTCCACGCTTTTCCGCTGTCTGTCGGGCATCCTGCACCCGTCGTCCGGAAAGATCGTCGTGGACGGGACGGAGGTCACCGCTCTGAGTACGGATGAGGCGGCGCACTGGCGGGCGGAGCATGTGGGCTTCGTCTTTCAGCAGGCGCTTCTTTTCCCGTATCTGACGGTGATGGAGAATATTCTGCTCGGCGCGGAGATTGCCGGGAAGGACCGGGAGCGGAAAAGAAAGGAAGCAGAGGAGTGGCTGGCCCGGCTGGGCATGGAGGGGTTCGGACAGCGGATGCCGAATCATCTTTCCGGCGGGGAAAAGCAGCGGGCCGGATTCATCCGGGCAATCCTGACGGACCCGCAGCTGCTTCTGGCGGATGAACCGACGGCCAGTCTCGACAGGGACAACAGCCGGCTCATCATGGAGACTCTGCTCGGATACCAGCGGGAGAGCGGGTGCACGCTTCTCTGCGCAACCCATGACCCGGCGGTGCAGGCGCTGTTTTCTTCGCAGATTCATCTGTCAAAGGGGGAGGAAACTTTATGATTCTTCGTCTGGCATTTCTGTCGGTGGTGCGCCGGCCGGCCCGGCATTTTCTGCTGGTGCTGCTTCTGGCGGCGGCATGCGCTCTGCCGGTATTCCTTCTGCAGATGACAGCAGGGCTGTACAGCGGGCTGAACCGGGCGGTGGAGCCTTTTCCCATCCTGATGGGGGCGAAGGGCTCGCCGTACCAGCTGGTAATCAATACGATTTTCCTCCGGGATCATCCAATCGGCAATATCCGGTATGCCGATGCGGAGGCGGTCCGGGAGAGCGGAAAGGCGGATCTGGTGATTCCCCTGGCCTTCGGGGATAATTACCGGGGGTTCCGCATTGTCGGCACGGAGCGGGAGATTTTCGATTACCGGCCGAAAAAGAATCAGGGACCGTGGCTTTCCGTGGCAGAGGGAACGGAGTTTTCGAAGCCCGGCGATGCGGTCATCGGCAGTGAAACTGCAAAGCGGACGGGGCTGACCGTGGGAAGCACGTTCAAGGGGATACACGGTCTGACCGCGGGAGCCGGCTCGGAGCATCCGTCCGAGTACCGGGTGGCGGGCATTCTGAAGCCGGTGGGCGGTCCCTATGATACGGCGATCCTGATTTCCATCGAGGATGTGTGGAAGGCACACCGCCATGAAGCAGGCGGTGCGGTCCGCCGGGGCGGTGTGGTGCGCCGGAATGCAGCGGCACCGGCGGCAGAGACCGGAAAGGCGGAAGCCTCCGCTCCGGAGGGAAAAGGAGATGTGACGGCAGTGCTGGTGCATCCCGCAGGCTATCGGGAGGCCATGCAGCTTCTGCAGGAATCCCAGCGGGCGAAGGGGACGGACAGTCAGCTGATTTTCCCGGCGCAGACGCTGATTTCCCTGTACAGCATGGTCGGACAGAGCCGGGAATTCTGGGTGTGCCTGACCGGCGGCCTGATCGGGGCGGCTGTACTGATTACGCTGCTGGCGATGTACTGGAACGGGCTTTCCCGTCTGTCTGAGTTTGCGCTTCTGCAGGCGCTGGGCGCGGGGAACCGGGCGGTGCTGAAGCTGCTGGCGGCAGAGCAGGCGGTGCTGCTCCTGATCGGTGCCGGTGCGGGCTGGCTGATCGGCTGGGGCGGAAGTGTCCTCGCTGCGGGAGCGGTCGAGGGGAGAGCGGCGGTCGCCATGTCGACGGCGCCGGAGTGGACATCTTTCATTCCGCCGCTGGCGATTCTTGTGCTCGGTATGGCCGCCGGACTGATTCCGGCGCGGCTGCTCCGGAAAAAGGATATTTCTTCTCTTTTATAGGGAAGCAGAAAGACGCGGCGGAAACCGCGCCTTTTTTGACGGAAAAAGCGCTGCGGGGAAAACAGCGGGGGTGTCCGGCAGGGGAAAATGTGCTATAATGAGAACTGAAAAGGATTTAATAATCTGTTTTAGTCATAGGGATAGGCAATTATGCACTTTATTGCAGAAATAAACCCGCAATAAGTGTAATATTTATTTTTCTGTTATATATCGTATAATAGAGAAGCAAAGCATATAGGTATGCTTATTTGTCGGAGGGAATGAGATTTCCTGCTGCAGACCATGGAGGTGTCAATATGAACAGTTTTCGTTTTACTTTGCCGAGAGATGTTTATGCCGGACCGGGGGCCATTGCGGAATTAAAGGTTCTGAAAGGACATAAGAAGGCGATGATCTGCACCGGCGGCGGTTCCATGCGCCGCGGCGGTTTCCTGCAGAAGGTGGAACAGGTATGCCGGGATGCAGGCCTGGAAACCCAGACCTTTGAAGGCATCCAGCCGGACCCGTCCATTGAATCCGTTTATGACGGCGCAGCGAAGATGCGGGAGTTCCAGCCGGATGTCATCATTGCCATCGGCGGCGGCTCTCCCATTGATGCAGCGAAGGCAATGTGGGTCTTCTACGAACATCCGGAGCTGACCTTTGATGATATCAAGGACCCGTTCTCCATTCCCCCGCTCCGCGGAAAGGCGATCTTCGTAGCGATTCCCTCCACGAGCGGCACCGCTTCGGAAGTGACCGCATTCTCCGTTATCACCGATTATTCCACGGGCATCAAGTATCCGCTGGCAGACTTCAATCTCACCCCGGATATTGCCGTACTGGATACGGATGTGCCGGACACGATGCCGCCGAAGCTGACCGCTCATACCGGCATGGATGCGCTGACCCATGCAACGGAAGCGTATGTTTCCAAATTTGCGAACGGCTTCACCGATCCGCTGGCGAAGCAGGCAGTTTCCGATATTTTCGACCATCTCGAAGCCTCCTACTGCGGCGATCAGGAAGCACGGTCGAAGATGCATATCGCACAGTGCCTGGCCGGTATGGCTTTCTCCAATGCGCTCCTGGGCATCACCCACAGCCTGGCGCATAAGATCGGTGCGATTTTCCACATTCCGCACGGCTGCTGCAACGCCATCCTTCTTCCCTATGTCATCCAGTTCAATAAGAAGGTCTGCCTGGCCCGCTATGCCGATCTGGCCCGCGCAGCCGGTCTGCCGGGACGGACGGATGAACAGCTGGTCATCTCTTATGAAAAGGCCATCCAGGCCATGAATCAGGAGCTGGGCATTGCCAATTCCTTTAAGGAACACGGCGTTCCGGAAGATCTGTATCTGGAACACAAGGATGCCATCGCGCACAATGCGGTGCTCGATGCATGCACCCCGGAAAATCCCCGTGAAGTGGACGATGCGCTCATGGGCCGCATCCTGGAATGCGCTTACTACGGAAAGAAAGTAACTTTCTGATTTTTCACAGAATATTCTGAAATATGCTCCTTAGGGGGCATATTTTTTTATGCCTGTTTTCCGAGGCGGGATAGGAAGAGAGAAAAAGGGCAGTAAAAAAGCAGGGCCGAAGCCCTGCGGAAAACCGATCGGCAGAGGCGGAAAATGAGTGTGCCGGTGATGCCCGCTCAGAGGGAAGCGGTGACGCCGGATACTTACCCGGCAGTGAGCGTCTCCGGGAAGCGGGACGGCTGCGGGAGAAAAAAGGGCAGTAAAAAAGCAGGGCCGAAGCCCTGCGGGAAAGCCGATCAGCGGAGGCGGAAAATGAGCGTACCGAGGATGCCCGATAAAAGGGATGCGGTAACAATAGCCGCCTTGGCGGTGATGAGGTCCTCCGGGGTGGAGAAGGAGAGCGCCGCCAGGAAAAGGGACATGGTGAAGCCGATGCCGGCGAGGACGCCTGCGCCCAGGAAATGGGACGGGCGGACGCCTTCGGGCATCCGGGCCAGACCGGTCCGGATCAGCAGGTAGACCATGAGGCAGATGCCCAGGGGTTTCCCGATGAAAAGACCGGCGATGATGCCGAGGCCGATGGGAGAGGTGAGCTGGAGGAAGCTTTCCGCCGAAAGGGGAATGCCCGCATTGGCCAGTGCAAAGACGGGCATGATGAGGAAGGCATTCCACGGAGTGAGGGCATGCTCCCAGCGGGTCAGCGGGGCGCGGTCCTGCGTCTCTGCCGTGCCGGCCGGGGTCAGGAAGCCCACCAGGACACCGGCTACGGTGGGGTGAACGCCGGCATGATGGAAGGCAAACCAGAGAGCGATGCCGCCTGCCAGATAGAGGAAGGGGGAACGGACGTCCCGGCGGGAGGCAGCCCAGAGCAGGAGCACGATCACGACAGCCGCACCGAGTGCGGTGAGGGAGGGGGAGTCACTGTAAAACAGCGCAAGGACGATGATGCCGCCCAGGTCATCCACAATGGCCAGAGCGGTCAGGAATACGGCAACGCTCTTCGGTACGCCTTTGGCAGCAAAGGCGAGTACGCCGAGGGAAAAGGCAATATCGGTGGACATGGGAATGGCCCAGCCGGAAAGGGTGGGAAGTCCCGCGTTGAACGCAAAATAGAACAGCGCAGGGACGACCATGCCTCCCGCAGCGGCCGCAATGGGCAGGATGGTGGCGGAAAGGGATTTCAGTTCGCCGAAAAGAAATTCTCTCTTGATTTCCATTCCGACCACGAAGAAGAAGAGAACCATGAGCCCGTCATTGATCCAGTGCAGGACCGACATGGTCAGTCCGGGGATGGGGATTTCCGTGTGAAGGAGCTGGGCGTACAGGCCGGCTGCAGGGGAATTGGCAATGAACATGGCAATCACTGCGCAGAGGAGCAGCAGGATGCCGCCTGCCGATTCCTGGCGGAAGAAATAAAGAAAGGCCTGACTGATCCGCTGAATGCTGCTCATAAGACGCTCCTTTCCGGGAAAATTTTCCACATAACATTCAAGATTATCAATGCTACTGTAAGTATATCAGTTTTTCGGCGGAAAGTCGATGTAACAGAGGGAAAAATAAAGGAGAAAATGAGGAGTTTCCGAAAAAAATAGTTGTGCGGTGCCGATTTTTCCGGGCAGATTTCCGATGCCGTCTTTTCGGGGAAAGAACGAAAAAAGTCCGCCTGCCGAAGGATTCTTCAGCGGGCGGGTATTTTCAGGGGAATGAGAATTCATTTTCTTCTGTCAGCTGTCGGTGCCGTCGGGACGGACGGTTCCGTTCAGGTAAGGACAGTCGGCCCGGTGATGGGCGCGGCCGTGACGGCAGTAGCCGTCAGCCGTTCTGTCCCCGTCGCAGCGGGCGGCATAGGGGCAGTCCCGGTATGCTCTGTGACGGGGTGCGTATCCGCAGCTGCCGTCATAAGCAGCGGAGGTCATCAGGCCTGCTCCGAGAAGAGCAGCAGCAAGGGCGGCGGTGTACAGAATCTTTTTCATGATGGATTCTCCTTTCCACTGAGAGGGAAATCAATGCGTGTCAGAAAGAGAGGACTGTTTCGTCAGTCACGGGGAGGAGTCGGGCGGTCGTCAGGGCGTTCTGCCGGAGGAACCGGACGGTCTTCCGGGGGAACGGGACGGTCCGGACGGAGTCTGTGGGGAGGAACCGGGCGGTCGCCGCGCATTCTGTGGAGAGGAGCGGGACGGTCCTTCGGGGGAACGGGGCAGTCCGGACGGAGTCTGTGAGGAGGAACCGGGCGGTCGCCGCGCATTCTGTGGGGCGGGACAGGACGGTCTTCCGGGGGAACAGGACGGTCCGGACGGAGTCTGTGAGGCGGAACCGGACGGTCTTCGCGGATTTTACGGGGAGGAGCGGGACGGTCTTCCGGGGGAACCGGCGGAGCCGGGCGGAATCTGTCAGCCGGAGCGGGCCGGTCTGCACGGATTTCGGGCGGCGCCTTCTTCGGACGCGGTGCTTTCTTCCGGTGCGGCGGAGGAGCCTTTCTCATCCGGTGCTCCGCACGGATCAGGCTGTCCATGTAGGAGCGGGACACCGGTACTACTGTTTCGGGAGCCCGCGGTTCCGGTGCGGGAGCTTCCGCAGCAGGCGGAGCGGGCGGAACCGGCGGAACGGGAGCTTCTGCAGCAGAGGCAAAGGAAGTGCCGAAGAGGGTGCATGCAGCAGCGGCTGCGCAGAGGATGAGCTTCTTCATGATGATTCTCCTTTTCTTTTTTTACGATGTATCATAACTGACCGGAAATATTCAAAGCGTGATGATCACATGGATCGGGCTGCCGTCCGACGGAAGCAGCAGAGGATTCCAGTGCGGCGGGGTGCCGGATGACGGGGCGGAGGAGGATCTTTATGCGGGGGAGCCTTATGCGGTCCCGGATGGCGCGGCGCGCCTGCGCCCGGCGGATCATGGGGCGGGTTGGCCGGCGGTTTGGCTTCTGCCGTGGCAGCGGCTCCGAAAAGCGCCAGGGCGGCAGCTGTGCAGAGAATCCATTTCTTCATACGATCGAACCTCCTTTTGCCAGCGTTTTCATGGGCTGCAGAGTACTGCAGCTCTGCGGGATGATGGGAAATCATCCGGCATCCGATCGGTTTCGGGTGAGGGAGTGATGTTCTCCTTATGGCATTACTATATCATATTGTACTTTGCATTGCAAGGTACTAAACTATACAAAAAGGAGAATATATATTTCGATATTCATATAAATTTCGATATAGATTTCCGCAGCAGAGAATTTCCGGCAATAAAAAACGCTCCGGAAGGGAGCGGAAAGCGAAAGGATTCTGTTTTCGGAAAAGGAGCGGTCAGAACTGATGGAGATCGTTCCAGAAAATGATAAAGAGGGCAGTCCAGAGCCCGGATACGGCGAGACTCTTTTCCAGAGCAAACTCCTTCCTGGCGCACAGTATGAGGAAAAAGAAAAAAACAGCGACGGTCAGAATGCTTTGAAGAAGCATGGCAGTGAGCATAAACGGATCCTCCTTTGGTCTGTAAGCCAAGTGTATCATATTTTCCGGGGAATGCCTACGGCAGAGTGAAAAAACAGGGAAAAGAAATTTTTCCCGGAGAAGTGCGGGCTGCGCGGGACGGACGGAAAAGCAGGCCCGGGAAAGGAAGAAATCTTTCGTTTTCCTCTTGCCCTGCCTGTTTGATAAGCCTATAATAAAAGTGTTAGACGGCATGCATTTCCGCCGTTTTTTATTTTGGAAGAAGAAGGCGTTTCCATGAAAAAACAGAATCATCTGCTGATTCGGTATTTTATCCTTTTGCTGGGACTGGCCGTTATGGCGGTCGGCGTGGTTTTTTCCATTAAAGCGGATCTGGGCACATCTCCCATTTCCAGTCTTCCCTATGTGGCAGGGCTGATATCCGGGCTGTCCGTGGGAATGGCAACGATTCTGATGCATCTGGCCTTTGTGGGCATCCAGATTCTTCTTCTCCGGAAACGGTATGAACCGATCCAGCTTTTCCAGCTGCTGGTGGGCGTGATCTTCGGCTTCATGATTGACGGTGCAGACAGTCTCCTGTCGGGCATTACCTATCACAGCTACGGCGAGCAGTGGGTTTTCTGCTTCATCGGCATCCTCTGCGTGGCCGTGGGCGTGACACTGGAAATCATCTCCAATGTGGTCATCCTTGCAGGCGAAGGCGTGGTTCGTTCCGTGGCAGAGGTTTCTCCCTTTGCTTTCGGCAATATCAAGGTAGCCTTTGATGTAACGCTGGTGGTCCTTTCCGTCATCCTGGGAATCGCTTTCCTCTATCAGCCGGCCGGCGTGGGCGCAGGCACGATTGCCGCTGCTCTTCTGGTGGGAATCCTGGCGAAGCTTTTCCTGAAGCCGCTGCAGGGACTGAGAGAAAAACTGGATGCAAAATCCTGAGAGGGAGACCGGACCGAGGTCCGGTCTTTTTTGATGCGGTCATGACGGAGACAGCCGGAAAAGAACCGAAGAAAACAAAAAAAGAAATCCCCGCGGGCAGGCACCCGGCGGGGATT
>ULSJ01030264.1_pt1 | contig 26381 bp, 22 predicted proteins | sample 1956291 | NCBI WGS metagenome assembly ULSJ01 (sample SAMEA4835705, study PRJEB28245) | human gut metagenome | biome: gut microbiome; material: fecal sample | place: Denmark | collected 2008 | reverse complement strand
GAGCCATACGTATCGGCCGCCAGAATCCTCGGTTCTATGAGGTGCTCGACGGCCTGCAGCCCGGCGAACGAGTGGTGCTGTCGGGATATGAACAGTTTAAGAATTGCGACAAGCTGATTTTAGAATAATATAAAAACCAAGAAATCATGATAATCAAGACAACGAATTTGAGCAAATCGTTCCGGACGAGCGAGGTGGAGACGATAGCTGTGAACAACCTTAATTTTGAAGTGGAAAAGGGCGAGTTTGTCGCCATAATGGGCCCTTCTGGCTGTGGAAAGACCACATTGCTGAACCTGTTGGGACTGCTCGACACCCCGACCGGCGGCGTTTATGAACTGAACGGGCGCGACGTGTCGAAGCTGAACGAGCGCGACCGCACGTATCTTCGTCGGGGCAAGGTTGGCTTCATCTTCCAGAGTTTCAATCTGATAGACGAGCTGACGGTTTTTGAGAACATTGAACTGCCGCTGACCTATCTGAAAATAAAGAGCGGGGAGCGCCGCCGCATTGTGACGGATTTGATGCGGCGCATGGAAATCAGTCACCGTGCAAGCCATTTCCCTCATCAGTTGTCGGGCGGTCAGCAGCAGCGCGTGGCGATAGCGCGTGCCGTGGTGAGTTCGCCGGAACTGATTCTTGCCGACGAGCCGACAGGCAACCTTGATTCGAAAAACGGCGTGGAGGTGATGAACATCCTGTCGGAACTGAACGCCGGCGGTACGACGGTGGTGATGGTGACCCACAACCGCCGTGATGCGGAGTATGCACACCGTATTGTGGAAATGTTCGACGGCGAGATACTTGGCAGCGAGCAGACGGCAAATAGAAAAACGAATCTTTAAACCTGAGAGGCAATGAAAACACTGTATAGAAATCTGATGTTCGTGTTCCGGCGTTTCCGGACCTCGACGTTGCTGAACGTGATAGGGCTGTCGGTTGCCCTGGCGGTGTTTATGGTGATAATGCTGCAGGTGTATTACGACCGCACTTACAATGGCTGTATTCCCGGCAATGAGCGGATATTCGTCGTTTCGTGGCCGGATGAGGAAGAACACGTAAATTACGTTTATGTGAGCCCGAAATGGAGTGAGACGATTGGAGGATTATCGCCACATGTTGAATCGTATGCCTATATTGAGGCCGGGAGCGTGGCGAGCGACAAGCTGTTTTATATCAACGAGCAGCCGGTCAAGGGACGATATTTATGTGCGTCCGAAAGCATTGTTGATGTTTTGGAGCTGGAAATGACTGCAGGCGATGCCCGCTGCTTGAGAAATCCGAACACGGTGCTTGTTCCGGAAAGTTTTGCGATGAATTGTTTCGGGACACTTGACGTGATAGGAAAAACCGTGGACAGGGATAGGAAAGTGACTATTGGCGGCATTTATAAAGATATGCCGGAGAACAACAGTTTTAAAAATTGTGTATATGCCGGTATCGACAGGACGGTTTATGGCGAGCAGTGGGGAAATTGGCATATGAACAGCTTCGTGTTGCTCGTGAAGCTGGATTCCGATGAAGCTGTTGCCGGATTGAAGGAGCAAGCCGACAACTTTCTGAAAAGCGCAAAGAAAGAAGGGTCACGTTTTTCCTGGAATGAATTTGAATTTACTCCCCTTTCTCAGGTTCACTATATGGGGAATATTTCCGGATTCAATTGGTTTGACGCACCGGTAAAGCAGCAGACTGAAGACATATTGGTGCTCATATCATTGTTGATTATCCTGATTGCGGGCATAAATTATGTGAATTTCTCCAATGCCTTGATCCCGATGAGGGTTAAAAGTGTCAATACACAAAAAATATTGGGTGCGACCCGTTTGCGCTTGTGTATTACGTTGATGGTCGAGTCGGTGGTCGTCTGTTTGTTGTCAGTCTTGCTTGCATTCGGGTTGGTTTATACCTTCTCTGTCTCTTCGTATTCGTGGTTGGTGGAAGCCGACTTGTCGTTTGCCGATAGTCTTCCGATTGTAATCGGAATGGTGGTTGTGGCTATATTGGTTGGGGTAATTGCAAGCGTAGTTCCGGCTTTACGTCTTACATCCTATACTCCGGCTGTGGTGCTGAAAGGTAGTTTTGGCATATCAAAAACCGGACAGGCTGTAAGAAAAACAATGGTGGGTATTCAGTTTTTTGTGTCGTCGGCATTGATTGTCGCTTCGTTGTTGATGCATAAACAGCAGCAGTACCTTATCCGAACTGCCGATTATGGTTTTGAAAAGGATGAATTGGTAGTCTGCGATTTGGGGCAGGTTTCGGAGTTGCCCGAAGATTTGACAGTGGTGGTCAATGATATGCGTACGTTGCCATTTGTCAGTGACGCTTCTCTTTCTTGGAGTTCGATGGGTGTGGACGGGAATACGCAAGGTTGGGTTTTTCAGTCGTCTGAAGGAGAAGATGTGGATCCGGCAACAATGTTTGCTTCGGCTGACTATTTGAAAACGATGGGAATCAAACTTTTGGCAGGCCGGGATTTTAAAGAAGGTGATAAAAATGTCGTTCTTGTCAATAAGCTTGCCAGCGAAGCGTATAAAGAAACTCTTTCAGTAGGGCGGGAAATATTTTTTGGAAAAAATAAATTTACCGTTATCGGAGTTTTTGATGATGTGAAGTTTGAATCGTTGCGGCAGTATTCGAAGCCGTTGATGATTGTCAATATGTCTTTTCCAATGCGGGTGTTGAATATTCGAATCAAAAAAGGAACCAATATGTTTGATGCGGTGGACAATATCCAGAAGGTTTTGAAAAAATATGATGAGAATTATCCTTTCGAGGTACGCTTTTATGAGGAGGTAATGGAGAAAGCTTACCAAAAAGAACGTAAAATGACAGGTTTGATTACTTCATTCTCCCTGCTGGCGGTGCTGATAAGCATTATCGGAGTGTTTGGTCTGGTGATGTTCGACTGTGAATACCGCAAGCGTGAGATTGCCGTGCGGAAAGTGTTCGGTTCGACGACGAGCGATATTGTCAGAATGTTCAATGTGAAGTATGTGAAAATACTACTTGTGAGCTTTGTGTTGTCAGTGCCGGTATCGTATTGGATAGTAGGCCGTTGGCTGGAGAATTTCGCCTATAAGACAGAAATGAGCTGGTGGGTGTTTGCCCTGGCGTTTGTTCTCCTTTTGGTAGTGACGGTGGGTACGGTCACTTATCAATGTTGGCGTGCCGCTCATACGTCGCCGGTAGAAAATTTGAAATATGAATAAGTTGGCTTTTGAGCATAATACCAATTTCTTATAAGCGGAAAGGGCAGAAAATACGAATCCATTTCGTGTTTCGGCCCTTTTTCGCTTAAATTTGGATAATATAGGATGCGGTTCGGGATAGTCAAACTTGAAAACTTTGTTTTCGTTTGTCTCTCCACTCGCCTTTCACTATATTTGTAGAATATAGGATGCGGCTTAGCATAAAGCTCAAACAAGTTTGGTTTTCTGCCTTCGCCTTTCGCTATATTTGTAAAATATAGGTTGCGTAGCTATAGGATAGAAGAACGCAAGAACAGATTTTGAATTAATAAGCATGGAAAGTATATTCTTTCGTCCTTTTGTCAAATATCAACTTGAACATTGAAAACGCTAATGACAGTGAGAAAAAAAGGCAAACTATTGGTGGTCGACGACAATCGGAATGTACTGGTTTCGGTGAAGATGCTGCTTTCTTCGGTTTTTGAAGAGGTGTGGACTCTGAATTCTCCGAAGCGGATGTTGCAGACGGTGGTCGACAGCGCGATTGATGTGGTGCTGCTGGACATGAACTTTGTGTCGGGTGTCAACAACGGCAACGAGGGACTGTTCTGGCTTCGGGAGCTTCTGCGCCGGTTTCCGCAGGTGCCAGTGGTGCTGTTTACTGCCTATGCCGACATTCAGCTGGCTGTGCGGGCCATGAAGGACGGCGCGTTTGACTTTGTGGAAAAGCCGTGGGACAACCGTAAACTGACGGAGGTGCTCTGCAATGCGTACGACTATCGCCGGAGCCGTATGCCGAAAGCGGCCGGACGGCGCGAAGAGGCTATGTACTGGGGCGAATCGGCCGCGATGAAACATCTTCGTTTCATGGTGGAGAAAGTGGCGGCAACTGATGCCAACGTGCTGATAACCGGAGAAAACGGAACCGGCAAGGACTTGCTGGCAAAGGAACTACACCGGCTTTCTTCGCGAAGCGGGCAGAAGATGGTGTGTGTCGATATGGGGGCGATTACCGAAAGCCTGTTTGAAAGCGAACTGTTCGGCCATGTGAAGGGGGCATTTACTGATGCCCGGACTGACCGGAAAGGGTATGTGGAGGAGGCCGACGGGGGTACGCTGTTTCTCGATGAAATAGGCAATCTGCCGTTGCGACAGCAGTCGAAGCTGCTGAATGTGTTGCAGCGCCGTTGTGTGACACGGGTAGGAAGCAACAATCCCGTTGCCGTCGACATCCGGCTGATTTGTGCCACCAACAAGAATTTGCCGAAAATGGTGGCTGACGAGGAGTTCAGGGAAGACCTGCTTTACCGTATCAACACGATACACCTGGAACTGCCTCCGCTGCGTGAGCGCAAGGAGGACATACGCCCTCTGGCAGAACGCTTTTTGGCTCATTTTTCGGAAGTGTACGGAAAAACGGTCGGGGCGTTCGCTCCCGACGCTTTGGCGGCAATGGAGAGCTACGCCTGGCCGGGGAATATCCGGGAGTTGCGGCACACGGTGGAAAAGGCTGTGATTATTGCCGATGCCGATATTGTGGGAAAAGAAGAATTGCAGATTTCGAGAGGTGTCACGTCGGAGCCGGCTACGGGCGGCACGCTGGAGGAGATGGAGCGCAGCATGATTCAGGAAGCGTTGCGGCGTTGCGACAACAATCTGTCGATGGTGGCTTCATCGTTGGGAATTACCCGACAGACACTTTACAATAAAATCAAACGGTATAACATTAAGTTCTGATGAAGTTTGCTTTGGTTCAGATAGCGATGGCATTGTTGCTGGCCGTTGTGGCAGGTGGCGGATGTTTTTGGATGTCGGGCGACACGCCGTTGTCGTTTGCCGTGGGGGCGTGTGCGGGTTTTGTCGCCGTGTGTCTGGTGTTTGTCCATGATGTCCGCCGGTCGTTGTCGAAGTTGGGCATGATGGTGGAGGCATTGCGCAACAGCGATTTCTCGATGCGGTTCTTCGACCGTGGAAAAGCCGACTACAACCGTGCGCTGGAGGAACTGGCCGCCATTTTCAAGACCGAAAAAATGAAACTGAAGGCAAACGAATATTTCTACGGGCTGATTCTGGATTCGGTGAATGCCGGGGTGATAGCCGTGGAGGAGAACGGAAATGTGCGGCTTTGCAACCGTCAGGCATTGTCGTTGCTGGGAGTGAGCGTACTGACCAACGAGGTGCAGCTCGACAGGGTTTCGGAAGGGCTTCGGCATGCTTTCCGCACGATGTCGGTGGGGGAAGTGCGGCTGGTGACTTTCCCGTCGGCGGAAGGTGTGGCGAATGTGTCGGTCGGCCTGTCGCAGATTACGGCAAACGACGGCCACCGTATCAATATCTATATTCTGAACAATATCTATTCCGTTATCGACCGTCAGGAAGTGGATGCGTGGATGAAACTGACACGGGTGCTGACACATGAGATTATGAACGGCATTGCTCCCATCAATTCGCTGAGCGACAGCCTGCTGCATAAGACTTCGGCAGAGATGGACGATATTCGGGAGGGGCTGGGCGTGATTCGTTCCACATCCGACGGACTGATGCGCTTCATCCGGTCGTACCGCAGTTTCTCAGCCATACCCGAGCCTAAAAAGCAGTTGCTTTATGTGGTGGATGTTGCCAGATATGTGCTCAGCATGCAGAAGCACGAGTTGGAGGACATGGCGGTGGAACTTGCCATTGCCACCGACGACTTGATCGTGAATGCCGATGAAACGCAGCTGTTTCAGGTGTTGTCGAACCTGCTGAAAAACGCTGTTGAGGCGGGTGCGAAGAAATTGCGGATCAGTGCGGAAACCGACAGGGACGAGTCGGTGATTATAGATGTGAGCGACGATGCGCCGGCTGTCGACGACGAATGCCTGCAACAGATTTTCGTACCGTTTTTTACTACCAAGCCGGAAGGGTCGGGAATAGGGCTGTCGGTGGCGCGGCGTATTCTGAACCTTCACGAGGGCACGCTCCGGTTGCTTCAGCCCTCACCCTACAGGCATTACACGAAAACTTTCCGTTTGCAGATTCCTTGACGGAAGTTGCCGGAAAATGGATTCCGTTCTTGAAATTCTGAGGGAAAATTACTATTTTAGGAGTATGAAAAAGCTATTGTATGTGCATGGGTATAACGGTTCTCCCGACGGCGGAAGCTGTAGGCTGTTCAAGAAGCATAAGCCGGAGAACTGGGAGGTCATCGGCATGGACTATTGTCAGGATGACTGTGAACTGGCGTTGCGCCAGATTCGTGAAACGATTGAACGTGAAGGGATTGATGTGGTTGTAGGCTGCTCGTTGGGCGGATTCCTGACGTTGCTCACTACGGGCGTGCGTCGCTTTGTGGTCAATCCGTGCTATCTGCCTTCTGTCGAGCTGCCGAAACTGAAGCCTTTTGAAGGATTTCCGGCACCTTCGCCGGAACTGATAGCCACTTATGCGGCTCAGGAATGGCGGCTGAAGCGGTTGCCCGAAGCGGACCGGAAAAACATTACAGCTCTCTTTGGCGACTCCGACGAACTGTTGGGACTGAAATACAGGGACATGATGGCGGACGATTTAGGTATTCTCGGGGGTATCGTTCCGTCGCATCATCACATATCGGAAGAGGTCGTGCAGCTGGTTTGCCAGATGCTTTCCGACGAGCGGATGAAGGAAGCCCACCGGCATTCGTTTGAAAACGAGGAAGAAATCAAAGCGTCGGAAACCTGCGGCTGCTTTTCGTGCTGCCGAACCTTTGCGCCCGCTGAAATAGTGGACTGGGTGGACGATGTCGACGGGAAAACGGCCCTTTGTCCGTATTGCTACACCGACGCCGTCATCGGCGACGCCTCCGGCCTCCCCCTCGACAAAACCTTCCTCCACGCCATGAATCTCCGTTGGTTTTAGAATTAGTGGAAAGTTGGATATTTTGATGGTTTTCCGGGAAATTATGTTTAAAAACGGTATTTTTATGTCTGTTCTTAATGTTATATTGTCAGAAAATTGGTGATTCATTTGATTTCTTTGCATTATCTTTGTCTCCAAATTAGTTTACATTTGGTGTTATGAAAAATTTAATGTGTTTTTTGTCAGTGCTTGCAATGAGTGTTTTTCTTTTTGCATGCTCTGAAGAGGAGCCGGCTACACCGGTTGGAACTGTCGATTTTACGGTGAAGGCCGACGGCTCCAAGGTGACGCTGGAGTGGACAGCTGACGGAAAGGCTTACGACATTTGGCGTGCCTACGATGCTGTGGTTTTCGAGAAAGTGGCGGAAGGCGTTAAGGAAAGCCCTTATGTGGAAACATTGGACGTTGCCGACAATACAGAGGTGACTTACCGCATGGTGGAAACCGGTGGCTATCCTTATAGCCAGGAAGTGAAAATGAAGGAACAGTCGGTTCGTATCGGACTGTTGTCGGACGATGAACTGCTTGATGTGGTGCAGGCTGCTACGCTGAAGTATTTCTACGACTTTGCACATCCGACAACAAAGATGATACGTGAACGCAATACGAGCGGTGATGTGGTGACAACCGGCGGTACGGGTTTTGGAATCATGGCGTTGATAGCCGGTGCTGAGCGTAATTTCATTACCCGCGAACAGGCTTATGAGAATATTCGTTCGATTGTCAATTTCCTTCAGTCGGTGGAGCGTTTCCACGGTGCTTATGCTCACTGGTATAACGCGGCAACCGGTAAAGTGAATTCTTTTAGTCAGAAAGATGACGGTGGTGACTTGATTGAAACTGCATTCCTGATGCAGGGACTGCTGACCGCCAAGGAATATTTTGGAACGGGAAGTGCGGAAGAAAAGAAACTCGCCGACGATATTGAAGATATTTGGGAAGGTGTCGAATGGTCGTATTACACACAAGGACGAAATTGCTTGACATGGCATTGGTCGAAGAACTATGGCTTTGAAATGAATCTCGACATTCGCGGTTGGAACGAGGGCCTCATTGCTTATGTGCTGGCCGCTGCGTCTCCGACATATCCGATTACGAAGGATGTGTATGTGGAAGGCTATACAAGCAACGGGGGTATCAAGAACGGCCGCACTTATTATAATATCGTTTTGCCGTTGGGCAGCGACAGCGAAATGGGCGGACCGTTGTTCTTCTGTCATTATTCGTTCCTCGGACTTGATCCGCGTGGATTGAAGGATGATGTTTGCGAAAACTATTTTGAACAGAATAAGGCACATACGCTGATCAACCGTGCCTACTGTATTGAGAATCCGAAGAAATTTACGGGCTATTCCGAGAATTTCTGGGGCTTGACAGCTTCCGATTGTCCGATAGCCGGTTATCTGGCCCATGCTCCGGGCAACAATGATAACGGTACGGTGGCTCCTACTGCCGCCTTGTCGTCAATGCCTTATGCTCCGGAAGAATGTATGGCTGTGTTGAAATATCTCTACCGTGACTTGGGCGACATTGCCTTCGGAGAATATGGTTTCTATGACGCTCTCAACTTGGGAACGGGCGAGAAGGTGGTGAAATCATATCTCGCCATCGACCAGGGCCCGATTGTAGTGATGATTGAAAACTACCGTTCGCAGCTGCTTTGGAACTTGTTCATGCAGAACGAGGATGTGCAGCGTGGCTTGAAACTGCTGGGCTTTACATCTCCGTACATTCACTGACAGGACGGAGTGACATAAAACAAAAACGAGCTGTCTGCGGCATGCAGATGGCTCGTTTTCGTATATAAATGCTGTAAGCGTGTGTGTCGCTTACCGTTTTAGAAACATATTGATGTGCGGCCTGTCGGTTCCGTTGAGGATGATTGACAGGTTGGGAAGGGCTCCTGTGTTACGGAAATCCTCAATGGATGAAACCTGTCGTTTCTCCAGCATTCCGGCACGCACGACAAACAGCGTACGGTCGGCACAGTGGGAAATGGATGCCGTGTCGGAGGCCACGTTTACGGGTGCGCTGTCGATGAAGATGAAGTCGTAGCGTTTCTTCAGTTCAGTCATGAGGTCCTGAAAACGGTCGGATGCCAAAAGGTCGGCAGGATTGACGGGCAGTGTCCCGACAGGCAGTATGTCGAGATTGTCAGTCAGGCTGTTTTTCAGAATTGCTTCTTCAATTTTTGCCGTTCCGTTAAGGCAGGCTGCGATTCCTGTCCGTGGCGAATTGACGCATTTGCTTAATGTAGCTCTTCGTAAGTCCAAATCAATCAGTAGCGTACGTTTACCGCTGAATGCCATCGTCATTGCAAGATTAAGGCTTACAAATGTTTTTCCGCTACCGGGATTGATGGACGTAAGTAGCAGCACTTCATGTTTGTCGCGGGATATGAAATTGAGGTTGCCACGGATGAGGCGCAGGCTTTCGTTCGTAGCGTCGCTGCTCGACGGATTGGCTACTATTGACGGTTTATGAGAATCCGGACGGTTGATTTTCAACAGGTTACCGATGCGTCTTTTTATCGGTAATCGGCCGTGCTGAGGTATTTCACCGATAACATCAATGCCGGTTGCAATAAGTTCGTCCGATGTGTGTACGCTGTTGTCGACACTTTTCAGAGCACAAAAAATCCGATGGGGATGCCAAACAGCAAGAACAAGCGCAATGGCGAGAATGAGTGCGGAGGATTGGCGGTCGGGCAGGTTGCTGCCGTTTGCGTTCGATATGATTCTCACCACTTGTACGTCGGTGAGCGATGCCATCAGTTGTGACTCCCGCTTTTTCAGCATATAGAGGTAAATGTCCTGCTTCGTTTTCTGTCGGCGTTCGAGAATCGTTATGGCCATTTCATTGTTGGCGGCGTCGGGTATGCTCGACTGGATTTGACTCCTTTTTTCAGCAATGAGGTCGCGCTTTATCTCCAGTTCCCGGATAAATTTCAGTGCCGAACTGGTGATGTTGTTTTTGAGCAGTGTAAGCTGCTTGTTGATTTCCCGAATTTTGGGATGATTTTTGCCGGAAGCCGCCGCAAGTCGTTCGCGCTCTCCCAGTTGGCGGTTGTATTCTATCACCATTTTCAGCAGATTCGGACTGTCGATACCGGCAGGCATGGGGATGGCGTGGAGCTCGTCGGTCGACAGGCCGTTGTATACTGCTTGGGCCATCTGTATCTGTGTACGGATTTCGAAGTCCTGACGGTCGTAGTCGGTTTGCTCTTTGGCAATCCGCAGTTTGTCATTGTCGATGGTCGTAATGCTGTTGTCAGCCATGTAGTCGGCCATGGCCGTTTCCGTTTCCGCCAGTTCCTTTTCGAGGCTTTGCAATTTTTCTGCAATGATGGGAAGAGCCTTGTTTGCGGCTTCCTTCATCTGTCCTGTCCAAAGTTCGTTGTAGACAACGGGCAGGATGTTAAGAAAATCGTCGGCCCGCTGCATGGATGCGTCGGTAAAAGTGAATTGGATGACGGTTGAATACTTGTCGGTCAGCGTGAAGCTGAAACGCTTGCGAATGTCGTTGACGGTCAGAAATGTGGAGACATACGACATGCGTATGCTTTTGCCCAGGAATGCCCCGAAGTTCTCGGTGGCCTCAGCCGTCAGTTTTCCGGCAGGGGTCTCTATGGTTTCTCCGGGCTTGATTGTTATGGGGCGTGAATTTGCAGGTTCGCCGTTGATGATAAAGTCGGAAAGCGTGACGGTGCTGTCCTGTCCGATTGTCAGGTTCATCTCGGCACGTTCCAGTCGGCTCGTTTCGGCTTCCGTCAGTTTTATTTTCACGGGTTCCAGTCCATAAAGATCCTGGCTTTTGCCCAATGTCTTATCCTGATAGTAGCTGTATTGGAGTCCCAGTCGGTCGACAATCGTGCTCAGCAGCGTTTGCGAATTGAAAAATGCCATTTCGTTGTCGAGCGTATTGCTGAAATACATGTCGGTAAGGTTCGACAGCTCAACGATGTCGGGCATCATGGGGCGTCCGTCGGCAAAATATTTCAGCGTGAACGACGAAGTTCGTGTGTATTTTGACGGGGCATAAAGTATATAGACGGCAGCCAAGAGCAGGCATACTGCAGTCGACACGGAAACGAACCGCCAGTTGGAACGCCACCATGCAATGATTTCCGATAGGTTGAGTCCTTTCGAGTCATCCTGCTCTATGATTTCTTCCTGATTGTCCATGTGCTGTTGGATGCGTCGGTTACGTTACTTATTTTACAAGGTTTACGACGAGTATGGCGATTGATGTCAGCAGCGAAGTGATCGACAGCCACAGGCTGATGGAGCGTACACTGTTCTGGTTGATGGTCGACTGTCCGGCGCGCACCTCGTTGGGCTGCACATAGATAATGTCGTTTTGGCGCAGGTAGTAGGCGGGCGAATTGAAAATGTCCTTTGAGCGGAGGTCGAGCCTGAAATTCTGGCGTTCGCCGTTTTCCTCACGGATGACGTACACCTCATCGCGAAGTCCGTAAATCGTCAGGTCGCCGGCCATGGCTATCGCTTCCAGAATCGTCACCTTGTCGCCCTGAATGCTGTAAGTCCCCGGATTTTTTACCTCGCCGAGTACCGAAACCTTGAAGTTCATAAACTCGACGGTCACTACCATGTCCTTCAGCAAGTCGCGTTCGGTCAGCTCTTGGGCAATTTTTTCCTGCAAAGCCCAGCGGCTCAGTCCGGCAGCATGAATTTTGCCCAACACCGGAAAGTCAATGTCGCCGTTGTTGTCCACCACGTAACCCGAAAGATATTGGTTGCTGTTGTAAGACTCAGTCGGAACACCTGCACGGTTGGCTTGCACCGACATGTTGAACATTGCTGCCAACTCAGGATCCTTTGTCGAAACAATGATTGACAGCATGTCCTTCGGCTGTATGATGATACTTTGCCGGCTCTCAATCTGTTGTGGCACTCCCGGCTCAACATCCTGAAGGTAGTTGATTTTCTCCTGAGTCTTGCATCCCGTCAGGCATACAAGCAGGCATATAATTAAAAATAAACGCTTCATATAATTGGTAAATTGTGCTACAAAGATAGTAGCTTTTAGAAAAAAGAGTGGTGTTATGAATTATATTTTCCCCATTTTCACCATGGCGAGGAAGCGCACCAGATGAATTTGTCGTTTGATACGGCTTGGTTCTTTCAGCAAGCGGTAGGCAAATTCGAGGTTGTGGTCAACCCACCATTTGGGAGCGCGTTTCACGTTGCCGGTATAAACATCAAAACTACCTCCTAAACCTTGATAGATAGCAGGGTGTCGTTCCATCATTTCTTCCATCAGTAGCTCCTGTTTTGGTGAGCCCATAGCTACAAACACTACATCCGGGCGGCATTTCGCGATATCGTCAATCAGCGCTTTGCGTTCTTCGTCAGTGTGTATATAGCCGTTGCGGTAATTTACGATGTTGATGCCTTTGAATTCCTCTTTCAGTTTTGCCACAGTTTTCTCGATAATCTCTTGTTTGCTACCAACTAAGTAGAACGACTTGCCTTCTTTATAAAGGCGTTCTACAATTTTTAGCCATAGTTCACAGCCGGGAAGCTTTACCGCGTCATAGCCGTGTTTTTTGAGTGCCATCACTGCGCCTATTCCGTCGCAGTAACCTATATTTCGGTTGATTATTCCACGGGTCTGTGGTGTGGCATGCAAAATCTTTTCTGCATTGATGGCCACAAGGATACCTTTTTTGCCTTGTACGTAGTCCAAAAGCTCGTTAAACGAGCGGAACGGGTGGACTTTTACGCCTCTTAGGCTTACTCTATTGTCTTGCATTGTGATAATATATAATAACTTAAAGCATTAAACATGAACGCATTGCTCCATCGCATATAGGATATGCGTGAGCTGATACCGGGTTTTAGCTGGTAGTAGAAATATCCCTTTTTGTCCTGCATATTCTTAATTGTCCAGTCAAGAACCTTTTCGGCCAATTTTTTATATTCGTCAAATCGGTGAAGTCTCGACAGAGTGACGAATAATTGTCCAGGACAGTGTATGTCAATAGGATATTGCCGGTTATGATAGTATTTTGGAGAACCGTCTTCAAGGAAAAAGTTGTTGATGTAAAAATCAAAGCCTTTTTCAATGTTCGTTTGGAATGAAGTGTCGCCGGTTTGCTCTTCGTAGGCAATCAGGCCGTCGAGATTGTAACCGGTATGAAAACTGTCAATCCACGATTGTACAGGGAGCATGCCGTATACCCACGAGCCGTCGGCACTTTGTCCGTTGCAACATGCCACGACTGATTGGCGTGCAGCGTCGCGATAGGCTTCATTTCCAGTATAACGGTAGCAATAGCTAAGCAGTTTGCTTCCCAACAATGAGGCATTAAACACGGTGTCGTTTCCTTTCAGCGGGCTGTAGGAAAATAGAAATCCTCCGTTGTAATCTGCTCTGTGCAGGTCGTTCATCACGAATTTTGCGGCCGATAAAGCTATGTCGAGATAGCGTTTGTTTTCCGTTATTTCGTATGCATCAATCAATGCTGTTGCACAGAAATTGGTGGCAACTACCGTAGGAGTGAATTTGGGGAATAGAAACAGACGGCGTGCTTGCCAATCGAAATTGTACCCCCAACATGCTCCGCTGTATCCATTCGACTGTAGGCTGATAAGTAGTTCTGCCAGTTCGTTGATTTGTTGTTTCAGTTCTTCGGCAGTACCCAGACTGTTTTCTAGCAAAGGATTTTCTGTTACTGCTTTATATAGATTACAATATCCTTGAAGAAAAAGCCCGATGCCTTTGGCGTTATAACCCTTGGGCACAAGCATTAGCCGTCGTAAGTTGAAAGGACTGCGTTTGAACCCTTGAATCATAATCAGTCGGCAAATAGCCGACTTTTTGAAAAAAGGCAATGCTTGAAAAATCTTGGAATTCAATCCGTCATACGGATCCCATCCTTTGAATTTCTCAGCTTCGCAATATTTCCGAAGGCTTTGGAATGATTTTAGAATGTTAGTTTGCATTATTGTCAATCATATAAGGGGCAAACCCTTCTTTGTCTTTCTCGTTTTTAAATAAATCATAATTTAAGCTGTTCGTGTGTCCTATAATTTTTGCTGGAATTCCGCCCACAATGCATCCTTCTGGTATACTTTTGGTAACTACCGCATTTGCTCCAATTATAACATTATCCCCAATTTTGACATTGCCCATAATGACTGCTCCGGAGCTGATGTATACATTATTTCCAATATGAGCACATTCTTTGTATGGATTTTTGCGCAGCATTTTTACATGATGTCCGATTTGACAATGTTCACCTATAATTTCGTCTCCGTTCATTATAACTCCCATACCTCTGGCTGTAAATTTAGTACCTTTACCAATTCTGGTTTTAGCAGGAATACGTGAGCCGTGGAACATAAACATGGCTAATCGGATAATTTGTGGAATGATTGGAATTTTGAGCCTAAAACACCAATTGGCGATACGGTATAAAGTCATTAAATCAAACATAATATAAATTATTTTAGATGTTAGGTAATTGATGCGAATTTATTTTGCAGTATATGTAGATTAAATGCGTTTGATTTTGTGATCATTAACATTTACTTCAATTTTACGATTTTTAGTTAACTTAAGAACTTGATATAAAGTTTATGCGACAATATTTTCTTTAGAATATTTGTTGGGAATAATTATCTTATTATGTGGTATACAAAGAAAGTGTTTTCTCCAATGAAACAGCAACAGAAGATGCTAAAAAATGCTCTTTTGCATATGCGTAGTTTCGATGTGAAATAGCTTTTATATCAGATTCTTTTTTTTGAATAAATTTTTCTATGCTATTTGCAAAATCTTGAGGTTCAAGGCTGCCTACCAATTCTCCCATTTCTTCATTTATGAAAAAATCACAAAGACCTCCAACCGGCCGTGAAATAATAGGAAGCCCGAAGGCCATAGCTTCTAAAACGGATGTTGGCATACCCTCGTGATAGGAAGGTAGTATGTAAAGATCTGCATTTTTGTATTCCGTAATTAAATCTGTTCCCGATAGAGAGCCTAAGAATTTGACATTCTTTATATTGTGATTGTTACAAAACGCTTTAGCGTTATTCAAATCCGGTCCGTCTCCAACAACTGTTAGTGTTATATGGGGATATTTTTTTTGTATTAGTCTAATGGCATCAAGGGTAATAAATATACCCTTCTCTTTTGTTATGCGTGCTAAAAATAGAATCTTCTCAATTTTCCCAGTTTTGGAGTTTATATCAAAAGATTCAATAAGTTTATCGTCAACTTTTGTAGTCGTTAGATGAATCGGTACCGTTACTCCCCAAGAACGAATGGTTTCTTTAAATTCATTAGCCAATACAAAGATACATTCGCATTTATTTAATTGCTTTGTGAGATTAGGAATATTTAAGTGTGGAATAGATTCCTTGTTAAAACCGTGGAAAAATACAGCAGTTTTCTTTCTAAGCATTTTTGCAATACGGAGAAAGATTAGATCCCTGATAATCGCAGATTTGTTAAGTGACGGATTTAACAATATTATGTCAGGATTAAATTGAATAATTTTTAATATGAATGAGAAAATATTTTGCGGTAATCGATATACTCCGCTACCAGGTTTACTCCCTTTTTTTCCTATAGGATTGTATAAAACATTTTCATTCCAATATTTTTTTAATCCAATATAATGATTAGCGACACCTCCGTGTGGAACTAAGCGTGGCGTATTAATTAGAATCTTCATAAAAACTTTAATTAGTGTTTTAGTTTCTTTATTATTCCCCAAGTTCCCATCATTTTAGCTAGATTGCTCCAATAGTCATCTGTTAGGGCTATACGGGGTATTACTAGTGGATTGGAACCAAAAGAAGGATAATTCGATTGTGTTGTAAATGCACATTTGTAGTATTTTGAAACTGCTTCAATCTCTCGCTTGGAAAGGGAACCATTTGGATAGCTGAATGCATAGATTCCCTTGTTTAGAAGTTGAGAAAGTTCCTTCTGCGATTGCTCTAATTCTGTTTGTAATTCAGTTTCATCTAATTGTGTTAGAATAGGATGGCTGTAACTGTGTGATTGAACGTCAACTAAAGGATGTTGGGCAATGGTAATGAGTTGTTGTTTTGTCATTGCCGAACGGTCAATATGTTGTTTTTTTTTCAGTTCAGTAATGGTTTTCTTGAAAGTTTTGGATGGATAGGTTTTAACTTGTTGAACTAAATTTCTTCCACCTTCTTTGTTTACAAATTCCCACCAATAGTTTCCTTCTTCCAAAGGTTGGACCGGGGAAAAAATTGTAATAGGGACGTTGTATTTTTCAATTATCGGAAGTAAATCAAGATTTCCTTTCCATGCATCGTCGAATGAAATGTAAACAGATTTTTGGGCTAAATTCTTTGTCCCGTTAATGTAGTTTAGAAATGTGGGTAAGTCAATTACTTGATACCCATGTTTGAATAACCATATAATTATTTTCTCAAAATTCTGAGGCTTGGGATTATGAAAATATATCGAAAATATTTTCGACTTTTTTTTGTTGATTGTTAGCCCTATGAGGTATAGCAAGAATGAAATTAAATTTTTCATACAGTTTAATAATTAAAGAAGAATTTATAAGATGAAAAATCCTGAAAAGGATTTTGGATTAAAGAGGATTTGTAGATAACAAAGTAAATGTATGAGAATGCAATAAATGCCAGAAAGTAAAACAGTATTTTTTTGTGAGTCTTTTTGCAAAAAATGAGCATGTATGCGGTTAATGGAAGCTTAAAAATTGTTAGATATTCGATTGGCCTTAAAAAGATATGAGACGTATTTACGAATAAATTATAGAGACAAGAACCAACAAAAAATAGTATGAAGTAATATGGGAAGGTTTTGTCGTATTGGTAGAATATTTTCATTTTAGGGTATAGCCAAAAAATGGAAATAGTGATAATTAAATCTCCCAAACGACTGGGTCCCCATGCCATAACTATATTTTCTTCTTCTGCGATTGTTTGTATGTTGTCGGCATAATAGTTATAGCCCATTAATTGAAGCAGTGAAGTGATTTGAGATGAAATGTTTAGCCATGTTGGTGTTAGGCCGATGATAATTGCACAGAAAAGAATCCCGAGGGATAAATATTTGTTCTTCCCAATATTAAAAGGTTTCCAGAGTAGAAAATAAATAGGAATTAACAGATAGGCAGATTTGTGGATTAAACTTGCGAGTATAATTGAAATTATGTAGAGAAGTAATTTCCTTTGTTGGATGAATTCAATGGCAAAAATAAAAAAACACATCACGATACATTGGCGTATTCCATTCATCCAGTTTAAGAAAAACGGGCCAAGCATAATGAACAGGCCAATATAGGGTAGCAGATATTTTTTATACCGAAATGCATAATATACAAAAAATAATTGTATGGCTGCCAAGAATGCAAAGAAGAAAAAGAAATGCAGATTGAGTTCTGTGAATATTTTTATGATAAACAAGAAACCAGGCTCGAGGGTCTCTCGAGTAATCCATCCTTGTTTTGCCATGTCTTCATAAAATTGCAAATACATTAGGTGGTCAACTCCTACGTTGTAACGTAATCCTGCCACTATGGCAAATACAAGAATTGACAACCACACTTCCGGACTCCAGAATGAAGTAGGATGATGAAATGTTCGTTGCATTCTTGCATCCCGTAATGCAAGGTTCCGTCCAAGAGCATATAAGATAAGACCTGTTAATGTGTAGACTATTATACTTTGAAGCATTATAGTTGAATTAGGATAGGTTTGAGTATACCGTTTACAATATTTTTCCAAGAATACTTTTCAAGGGATTTACGGATCTGTTGCTCATCAAACTTTGTATGAGTCTTCCAGATTATGGATATGGCATTAGCAAAATCAGTAGCTGAATCATGTATTAAAATACCATTTTCAGCGGTTATTAATTCCTCGTTTGAATATGTTGCTGTTGCAATTGTGTATAAACCAGACAGAATATATTCAAATGTTTTGGTTGGTGGTTGATGGTCAAAATATTCAGTAATTGGAACAAATGATACTCCGATATTGCATTTCTCAAAAAAAGGTTTTAACTGATTGTAGGGTAATTGTCCATGTAAAGTAACCTTGTCTGCAATATTAAGAGAGTAGATTAATGCTTTGTATTCTTGTAACTCATTATTAAAACCGTCACCAATAATATCATATTTAATGGGTATATCAGGATTGCTTTTAACAAAAAGAGCTAATCCTTCAATCGTTTTGTGTAGCTCCCTGTCAGCGAATGTTCCGACATAGAGTAATTTAAGGGTTGAATAGTCTTTGGGTTGTTCTGAAATAACATCGGAACCTAAAGGAAGTATTTCAATATGTTTATTAGGCAGATGAAGTTTTTGTTTTACGCCTTCAGATATAGCAGTTATAATATCGAATTCTTTACAAGCTGATTTAACTCTATTATCAAACCGTTCTCTTGCTTCTGCATCTTGAATAACAGATAAAGTTCGGATATCAACAATCATTTTTTTGAATGGCAACAAGCGTTTTAGCCATTGACAGTTTTCAAAATAAACGACCATTATTTTTCCATTGAAAAATAATGCACACCAAAGAGCAGTAAGCAGAAATCGAATTCCGCGAATTGTAAAATTCCCGCTATAGTTGACATATTTGAATTTGATGCCATCCATTGGCATTTTTTCTCTGCCTGTGTCGAAACATAGCATTGTAATGCTATAATCATTGCGCAAGTATTCGCACCATTTGTAACTATCTGTTAAAGTTCCAAAATGATGTTTGTCTATGATGAGTAGCTTATTCCTCTGCATAATTATTGTTTTATTGAAAAATATAAATTTTCAAGTTTTTCGATTATATTCATTGTTGTGAAATTTTGTAACACAGTATTATAAGCGCATGTAGAAAGTGACTCTCGCTTGTTCTGATTTGTGTATAATATATTTATTTTTTGCGCGATTTCTTCAATATTCTCGGGATTGACTGTATATCCATTTATATCATTCAAAATAATTTCTTTGCCAGATGTCCGTTCCGTAAAAATTAATGTACGTTGGCGTCCCATTATTTCAATTGCAACCATTCCGAAAGTCTCAAAAAACGAAGGGATGCAAGCAAATATACAATTGTCAATTTCTTTTTTTATTTGTTCTCGGTCGCAAAATCCTAAAAAATGAACTCGATCTGTAAATTGTGGATCTATATATGATTTAGCTTTTTTTATATTGCCATTCCCGACTAATCGTAGTTGTATATTTGGAAATTTTTCAGCACAAATATTAAAAGCTTTTAGCAGTGAATAGCATCCTTTTGTTTCTGTTAATTTACCAATAAAAAGGATATCATTAGAGTTTGATGATTGTGTGGGATTTAGAAAATACTCTTCTATTGGATTGTAAATGACTGATTGGGTTTTGAAATGTGAGGTATCAAAATTTTCTTGGATATATTTTAGTGAATACTCGCTGACAGCACAGAGATGATCACATCGATTAAAGTGTTTTGAATCGTTTTCTTTTGTTTTATGGTTTAATTGATGTTTTATTAAATCCTGAAGAAATGATACAGAACCATGTATTCTAAGAACTGTTGGGATACAAAATTGTTTAAACGTTCTATGTTTGTCTGGGTATAAGTTAAAATCGTAATAATCTGTAATCTCCAAAATATCAATATTTTCGTTTAGAATTAACGTCTCTATTTTATTTTCTGTGAAAACAAGTTCTTTGTTGACAATTAAATGTGCAAGATGAAGTTTGACTAAAATCATAAAAAGAAAATGCTTCCACTTTTTATCACGATAGCCTAAATTGTATCGATAAATATGGACCCCGTTAATTTCTGAATATTCTGGTAGTGTTGTGTTTGTGGGATAATATCCTATAACATATATATTATGCCCACGTTTCACTAACGCTTCTGCAACAATTTTTGTAACGGTTCCTATTCCTCCTGATTTGAAAGGTGGATATTCATTGCAGTAAAATAATATATTCATTCTGTTTAGTAGAATTTTTTAATAAATAAAAATGTTTTGTTGAAAATTTGAGTTAGTCGAAACCCAATAGGAATGTTGTGTCTAATGCAAAATAATTGGATTCGTTTTATTTTGTTTTGTGTCCTAATTCTGTTATTTCTAAGTTCAGGATATAATTTAATAATGTTTTTAAATGGTAAAATTTTGTAAGTTGCAGCAGTGAGTAATACAAATTCTTTTCGTATTATTATATATCTTTCGCTGTTTGGAATTTGCATAATCAATTGTTCCAATACTTGAATAAAAGCCATTACTCGACGGATAATTTTTATGTCTTTTTTTCGCGTAATGGATTCTGTATTGTCGAATTGGTTATAGTGGTAGAATGCTTTGGGAAGGTATTCGATATGCAGTTTGTGTTGTAGTAATTGGATCATTACGCAGTAATCCTCGCAATAGTCAATACTATTAGGAAAATGCACATTATATTGACTGTATAACGAATGTTTAATTAGTTTGTTACATGTGCTGCCATGAAGTTCATTTTCCAATAGTTGAATTAAAACATCATTACTATAATTGGATTTGATAGGCTGTTTGCAAATTGTAGTACTTTGTGTAGAATCAACAAAAAAGTCACAAATGACCATATCGGCAGCAGTTGCTTTTGCTTTATTATAGAGCTCTTCCAACATATTTGTCTCTACCCAGTCGTCAGGGTCGCAATGGATGCTGTATTCTCCTTTTGCTAGTTCGATTCCCAATTGCCGTGCACTACTGACTCCTCCATTTCCTTTGTGGAATACTCGGATGCGATCATCTTGTCGAGCATATTGGTCGCAAATGTCTCCAGATTTATCGGGGCTTCCATCATCGATGAGCAGAATCTCAAAATCACGGAATGTCTGTGCCAATAGGCTGTCAACACATCTATGTAGATATGCTTCAGCATTGTAGACCGGAACGATTACTGATATTAGAGGATTCATCGCCGATATATTTTGTTAATAAATTTATCTCGTATCATTTTTTTCTCAGCCTTTTGTAATCCGAACAAATATATGCATAAAATACTTGAGAACAGATAAATTATTGAAATTCCAATAAATTCAATGAATTTGTTAATGTCACAATAGTAATGAATTATAGTAGGAACGATTAGTGATGCAACCGTTACAGTTGTAACCGGGAAAATAATTTTAGTAAAGAAGTAATGAATAGGCAGTTGTATTTTGGGATAAGTGATAAAAACTCTTACTAATTGGGTCATTGCTTCTATAATAAAATATACAAAAAATACTGTTTCCGGATTTATGTGAAAGAATTTTAGTAGAATGTATGCAACTGGTACAATGGAAAGTAGCATGGAACCTTCAATGATTTGGAACTTTTTAATGTCTCCTGTTGCATGGATTGCTGCTGTGGTCGGATTTTTAAATGTGTAAATCATACTGACAACCAACATGATTTGAACAAATTCCACAGTATGTTCTGGAACTTCTTTTAACCAAATCCCAAGAATTAAGTCTGCGTGAAATAATATTGGAATGGATATCAGCAACATAAGATAATATGACAATCGAGAACTTGATAATACTAAAGTGTGCATATATTTCAAGTCTCCTTGTGCGTAAGATTTTGTAATTTGTGGATTTACCGCGACTTGAAAATTCGTAAAGAATTGCGATACGGCACTTTGTACTTGGACAGCAATGCCTCTTGCGGCATTAACGGCCGGACCAAAAAACAAATTTAATAAAATGTTTAGGCCTTGTGTGTATCCAATGATTGCAAGGTGGCCGTTCATAGTCCATCCAGCATAACTGAAAATTTTTCTTGACCGCTTTTTGTCCCAGTTAATTTTATAATGACTCTCGGTAAAATTTCGTTTGCAGTAGACAGTGTATGCAATTCTGACAGAAACTTGAACCGCAACAATTAGTAATGCATAGAATATTAGTTTGTCTATTGGGGAAACGAATAATAGAAATACAATTCCAAGTTTTGCAAGCGTTTCATATATTGAAATATAGGCAAAGGCACCCATCCGTTCGTGAGCGATTATCAGTGAATTGAATGGTACGGATGCAATCATTATGACGGATGATAATACTGCACTTTGGTATACCCAAAATGAAGCTGTCTGTCTTTCAATGGGGATTACGAGTTTGTTCATCACAAACCAAAGTCCAATAGTTTCAGCAAGGATAAATACAATTGCAGCTATTAAATAATGAATTGTGACAATGCTATTGAACGTAGCTTGTACTTTTTGTTTGTCTCCTTTGCCAATAGCGTAAGTTATGAATCGTGATGAAGCTCCACTGAGGGAACTGTTGATGAAGCCAAACATAGCAACAACTCCACCTACTACATTGTAAATTCCATAGTCGTCAATGCCTAATGCCTGCAAGATAATTCGGGATGTGTAGAGTGTTACTCCCATTATCAAGAGCATCCGGATATAGAGCATCAGAGTGTTTTTAGCTATGCGCTTGTTGTTTGCTGAATTGTCAGACATGAATTGTGTTTACAGTTTACTGTTTACTGTTTACTGCTTTTTTCTGTTGACCGTTTATGGTGTGCGGATTATAGTTTACAGATTACAGTTTACGGTTGAACGTGTGCCGGGTGGGGCTGTAGACCGTAAACTGTAAACAGTAAACCAGTGATTTATTTTAATCGTTCTACGATGCGTGAGCAGGCGAGGCCGTCGCCGTAGGGGTTGACGGCTTGCGACATGCGGGCGTAGGCGGCTGCGTCGTCGAGAAGGGTCGACACTTCGTTGAAGATTTTTTTGCGGTCGGTGCCTACGAGTTTTACTGTGCCGGCTTCGAGGGCTTCGGGGCGTTCGGTGGTGTCGCGCATGACGAGCACGGGTTTGCCGAGTCCCGGGGCTTCTTCCTGGATGCCTCCGCTGTCGGTGAGCACGATGGTGGATTTCTCCATGAGGTAGACGAAGCAGAGGTATTCGAGCGGCTCAATGAAGTGCATGTTGCCGAGGTTGCTGAGGTCGTCGCCAAACACTTCGTGGATAGGACGGCGCACGTTGGGGTTGAGGTGCATCGGGTAGACGAAGTCGACGTTCGGGTAGCGCTCGGTGAGCTGCTTGATGGCTGTGCACATGTTGATGAATCCGTCGCCGAAGTTTTCACGGCGGTGTCCGGTGATGAGCACGAGCGGACGGCCGTCGGCAAGGCGGTTGACATCGTAGCCGGCATGGCGGAGCACTTCTTCAAGCTCAGCGTCGAGCGAACGGTCGTTCTTGATGCGGTCGACTACCCAATAAAGGGCATCGATGACGGTGTTGCCCGTAACGGTGATATTGGCATCGTCGACGTTTTCCTGCAGCAGGTTCTGGCGGCTGAGTGCCGTCGGGGCGAAGTGGTAGGAAGCGATGCGGCCGGTAATCTGGCGGTTCATTTCTTCGGGCCACGGGCTGAGGATATTGTGCGTGCGGAGTCCGGCTTCGACGTGTCCTACGGGGATTTGCTGGTAGAACGCGGCAAGAGCGGCGGCTGTACTTGTGGTAGTATCGCCGTGGACGAGCACAACGTCGGGCTGCGCTTCATGCAACACATCGCGCATACCTGTGAGCACGCGGGCAGTCACATCGTAGAGATCCTGTCCCTGCTTCATGATGTTGAGGTCGAAGTCGGGATGGATATCGAAGATGTGGAGCACTTGGTCGAGCATCTCGCGGTGCTGACCGGTGACACAGACAATGGTCTGGAATGTATCGGGATGTTTCTGGAACTCCTTGACAAGCGGCGCCATCTTGATAGCCTCCGGCCGGGTTCCGAAAACGAGCATGATTTTTTTCATAACTATAGGGTTTACGGTTTACGGTTTACAGTTTACAGATTGTGGTTTACAGTTTACAGATTGCGGTTTACTGTTTACCGGGTTGTTCTGTAACATGCGTTTCGTAAGCCTGCGATTAACTTTGAAGTTGTCTTTATTTTTTCGCCAATTTTTTTGAATTCTGTTTCGCTTAGGTAGCCTAAATCTGTTGCAATCTCAAGCTGGCAGAAGGTTTCTAGCAGTGAAGCATAGGCGATTTCATAAAAATGTGCCTGCTCTTTTGAATGCTGGCGTCCACTTCCTTCCGCAATATTTGAAGGAACAGATATTATTGCCCTTCGGATTTGACTTTTGAGTGCAAAATCCTCTTTGCTTGGAAATGTATCGATGAGTGTATAGACTTCTTTAACGATACTTCTTGATGCTTTATAGGCATCAAGGGTTTCGAATGCAAAAAAGTTGGACATTGTTGTGTTTGGGGTTTACAGTTTACGGATTACAGTTTAGGGTTTGCAGTTGATTGTTTGCACCTGATAGGCACGCTGTCTGTAAACCGTAAACTGTAAACCGTAAACTCTTTTACTTCTTAAAAATTCCGCAGAAGTCGAGGATTACTTTGTCTTCGCGGTAGGGGAGAGTCTTGAACGGATCGTGGGCTGTGAGGAACACGACGATGTCAGCGCGGTCGTAGGCTTCGCGATAGTCGGTGAGTTTGAACACGTTGTGTGACGTTATGTTTGGCTCAACGACTAGAATATCAGCGTTGTTGCATGACTGCATTACCTTTGTCGTGATGTATTTTGCCGGTGATTCACGCAGATCGTCGATGTTCGGCTTGAATGCCAGACCCATCATGGCCACGCACGGTTTGCGGTGGTGTTCCAACTCGAATTTCAGCATGGCATTCTGTACTTTTTCAGCACACCAGAACGCCTTGTAGTTGTTGATTTCGCGGGCCTTGCCAATGAGTTGCGATTCTACAGGGAAGTCGGCAGTGATGAAATACGGGTCGACTGCGATGCAGTGTCCGCCTACGCCACAGCCCGGTTGCAGGATATTGACACGCGGGTGCTTGTTGGCGAGACTGATAAGTTCCCATACGTTGATTCCAGCCTTGTCGCAGATGAGTGAAAGCTCGTTGGCAAAAGCGATCTGCACGTCGCGCGAAGAGTTTTCCGTAAGCTTACACATTTCAGCTGTCTTGCTGTTCGTCTTGTGCAGTGTGCCTTGTACGAACTGGCTGTAGAATTCGATTGCCTTTTCGGTCGAAGCTTCGTTGATACCGCCGATAACGCGGTCGTTGTGAACGAGTTCGTAGATGACGTTGCCGGGAAGTACGCGTTCCGGGCAGTAGGCAATGTAGATTTTATCTTTCAGTTCGGGACGTTCGGAAAAGATGAGGTCTCTCATTTTTTCGGTAGTGCCGACAGGAGAAGTCGATTCAATGACGTAGAGGTCGCCTTCCTTCAAATAGGGAAGTACCGAGCGTGTGGCAGCTTCCACATAGGAGATATCCGGCTCATGATTGCCTTTGAACGGAGTCGGAACAACAATAAGGTAGGCGTCGCTTTCTTCTGGGGTAAGGGATGCTTTCAGTCTTCCTGATTTTACCACATCTTGCAGCATTTCTTCCATTCCCGGTTCGATGATATGCAAGTGACCTTGGTTGGTCATTTCTACTACTTTCGGGTTAATGTCAACCCCTGTAACAGTAACGCCGTGTTTGGCGGCGATAATTGCAGTTGGGAGTCCGATATATCCCAAGCCAATAAAACAAACTTTCATATTAAAATATCTATAAATAGGGGATTTCTTAGGGTAGATTGTTTGAATTTGTCAATTTCTCCAAAAGTTGGATCTCTTTGTTTGTGAGTGCTTTTGAGTTAATGATATTGATAAGATGTTTGAATGAGTGGATGTCGCTGCCCAGGCAGTCGTACCATCCGTTTTGCAGAATTTTTTTTGCCTTAGCCTGGGTTTCGGGGCTGTATCCGCCGACGATCGCGCCCAGGTTCAGCTGGAACAGGACACCGCGTTCCTTCAGTTGGCGGTATTTGTTCTCATCCATATATTTGTATCGCTCCGGATGTGCCAGCAGCGGCCAATAGCCTTTGTTGAGTATGTCTCCAATCAGGCCGTCAAATTCCATCGGTGGGTTGAAATAGGATGTTTCAACGAGAATTCGGTTGTCGTTCATAAGCAGCAGGTTGTTTTCTTCAAACCGCTGGATGAACAGGTTGTCGAGCATGTTTTCTGCTGCCAGATTCAGCCGGATGTTGCCGTGATAGTTTTTTTTCAGAACTTCAAACTTGCTTTTCAGCGAGTCGGGTGTGTTGGGAATGTCTTCCATGATGTGGGGCGTCAGCCACACTTCTGCAATTCCCTGCTTTTCCATCTCTTCTAAAGCCTTGAGCGTCTGTTCTAGTTGCTTGAATCCGTCGTCCACACCCGGCAGCAGATGGGAATGGTGATCGGTCAGGCCTTTTAACAGGCCGGACTCGGCAAAAGAATATTTTTTCCGAAAGAAATCGAGCATAGTTTGTCGTTTATTTAAAGTTTATTCCTCAT
>ULSJ01013508.1_pt1 | contig 26513 bp, 19 predicted proteins | sample 1956291 | NCBI WGS metagenome assembly ULSJ01 (sample SAMEA4835705, study PRJEB28245) | human gut metagenome | biome: gut microbiome; material: fecal sample | place: Denmark | collected 2008 | reverse complement strand
GACCGTCAAACTCAGACCGTCAAAACCTGACTGTCAAAACCTGACCGTCAAAGGCACATTAAAGTTCACATCTTTCACTTATGCAACAAAACAAATGGGATTTTCTGGCAGAAACTGCCACTGAAAAAAGATATGTTTACCATAGCATATCCCCACCTTCCTGGCAAGGAAAACTTTACGTATACTGCATATATGTAATTGCAAAACGTATTCTACCTGTGACCATCATAAAAAAGACACACAATGCGATACTCTCTCACATTGTGTGTCTTTTCTTAAATCCCCATACTAATCAAGCAAAAACAAATTCTGGGATTCCATTTTCACAGTAGTTTTTCCCACTCTTGGTGTTCCATCCGGATTTTTGGACTTATTGTTATAAATTTCAAAAACAATATCCCCTTCCTTCTTTTTGTTTTCCCCTGTCGTATCATAAATAAAGTAATACTCACCCATGTTTTTCAGATTTTCAAACACATATTTTTTAGGATTCTCCTTCGTTGCTTTTCCCTCAATCACCGTTCCGTCTTTTTTGTAAATTTTATCTACGTAAGTTCCATCTTTGTATTGGATCGAACAGGTCAGCTTCGTTCTGACGGTATTCAGTTCGACCGGGCTGAAACGAATTTTTTCCTTAGTGCCGTCAAGGTTATTTCCATATTCTTTCATCCAGTTCATCTTATACACCAGATTCGGATCACTTCCATTTCCGGACTCCTCTTTTAAAAGCTCCGCCTCTTCATTCAGGATCTCGACCATTGGTGGCTCATATGTGGTACGGTATGCGGCAATCATCGTATTAATGAAAAGTTTTGCCTCCATATCTCCATCTACCGTAGAATGACCTACTCCGGAATAAAAAACATTTCCCTTACTGTAAATATAGTAATTATTGGCGGCATCATTCGGGGAAGCCCCATAGGTGGCACCGGTTCCATCTCCGTTTGAAGCCGTACCCGCCCATGCACATGGATCTCCGTTCTCATTATCCGAAAGACAGTACCAGACCGTAACTTCCGGATCTTCCATGTCCAGCTGATACCACTGCCCATGCGTTGATGCAATTTTAAGTGTTTCGTCAATTTTAAACGGATATTCCGTAATCTGTCCCGTATTCGTCTTCGTTGCACGCATTGTCAGGTCATTATTATTGTTAAATCCTGTCAATTTCACATTATCGTTACTCACGCCACAGATATATTCATCATTTTTATAACTTCTGATCATATACCGGTATGGGATTATTTGATCCGTATTTTTCTTTTCCCATCCCAGACGTTTCATGGCATAGTAAGTAAATCCCTGGGTATTACCAAGTGCCGTTGTAGAAAGTGTACCGTCGCTGCCAACGGTTGTCTGGGTCATTGTATCATACTTATGTTTCGCCTGATAAGCCAGCAGTTCCTTTCGTTCGCTCTCGGTCAGTTTCCCACTCACAGCTTTATACCGGTTCATTCCCATGACATCACGCAGATATGTATTGGCAGAATATCCGAAATCCCCACTGTGCACATTATGCATAGAAGTAAAATCATGCGTAAACAAAACACTTTTTCCAGAGGCGATAAAATATTTCAGGAAATCAATCGCACCGTTTTTATTCGACATATTTACCTTATGGAACGTATCGCCAAATCCCAGAATAAACATATTGTACGTATTATACAGTTCCTTTTGTTTTTTTGACATTTTAGCTGGATTTTCGTTTCCTTTTTGGGCTGAAATATCCCTGGAATAATCATACACAAATTTCTCCCCGAAATAATTCTTCTGAAAATCAGAAACCGTAGTCGTTACCACGGAAATTTTATAATCATTCAATGCATTATAATATTTCGTAAACAGCGTATTTTCGTGCAAATTCAGATACCCCTTATTATTAGTATCCGTATCCGGCATAATCTGAAGCACCTTAATCTCCCGTTTCTGTCCGGTCTGGTTTTTTGCAACCGAGCAGCCGGTACGTGTAAAATGAATGTCCGGATTATCCTTGCGGTATACAACAATCTTCCACTGGATCAGCCCGAAGTACAGTTTGGAAAGTTTTACCGGTGTAATGTTCTGTTCCCCGTCTCCTGCCGTAAAAACATCTCCCTCATAATAAACTTCCCCTGTATCATCCGAATCATCCGCATCCCCGGAGCCATCCACATCTGCCAGCCCCTCTTCAAATTTACCATCCTGATTCTGGTCAATATAAACTTTACACTGATACTGTGCGGATGGCACATCCGTCACCTGAAAACCAAAATCAAGTTTTGATCTGCCAAAACCGTCCACATCCAGATAATTTGCCTGACTGTCATCTACGGAAACAGACGTATCATTTTTCCCCCCAGACGAAGTCGTTCCCTGATATTCATTTGGCAGTTTTGTAAACGTAATTTTCGGACAGACCTCTTTTACCTTTGCAATCAGCCCATTGCTATCTGACGTCTGGTAAATGGTTTTCTTTTCCCTCTTACTCTCCCTTACCAGATCTGCAAGGTTTGAACCGGCATCTATTTTATCGGACAGGCAATAGAGATCATCAACCGCAACAACCGGATAACCGGCATGTAAAAAGTTCTCCAGTTCCGCTTTCTTAATCTTTGTAATGTCATTTCCCGGGAAACGGAGTGTCGTATCCTCTATAACATTATTTCCGCTTCCAGCCCACAGAAACTTGACCGAACGGCTTATGCCGTCTGACCTGCTATACTCTGCACTGGTCATTTTATCTCCGGTATGGAAATATATTTTTCCGTTCATCGTGGTATCATTCCACACCGTCTGATTCTCTTTGATCCATTTCACATTGCCATCTGCATCTTTATAGGTTACATCCTTTTCTACCAGATTGTAAGCGCCCTGATCCAGCCCAAGATAAATCATGTTGTACTTGCTGTTTAGATCCTCCGTGGAACCAATAAACTCTGCCGTAGTCATATGGGTAATCTTAATATCCCCGATAAAATTCGGAATCATAAGCTGGATATAACTCTTTTTCAGCGAGTACCCGTTCTTTCGGTCATAGCATGGCTCAATATCCAATATCCGCAGTTCTCCATCCACATGATCCTTTGATGTTTTATATCCGAGAATATAACGGACTGCATCTGCCGGTGTCGCTTTGGGATCATTTCCCGTAAATTCCTTAAAATCCGTAAACTTAGAATTCGGATCCGATGCCGGAACCGTCCCCGTGCCAAATGCCTGTGTGGAAGTTGTATCCCCTTTAAACACAAACAGTCTGCCATTTAAATATCCCTGATTTTCATCGGTAGAAATATTTCCGGCAGTCATATACTTCTCCCATTTATCCTGCTTCGTCCAGTAATGGTACCAGTTCTCGCCGATCACACGTCCATCCACATCGGACGGAAGAAATGTAAACATAGACCAGTATGTCTGCGCATCGTCCGTCTGTGCAGTAAACACACCAGTCTCAACTCCATTAATTTCTTTCTTTTGAATCAAGGCATCTTCTCCATCCAGATACAACCGCTGAAACAGTTCAGAATCCATGGAAAACAGCATGACTGCCAGTTTATACATATTATTGTTATAGCCCGTATCGGTATAAGTATAAATGGTTGGATTCATATTCCAGTCCAAAATATGAAACGTAACCGATTTTCCCCCACTTAAAGATCCCTGTGTAGCTATATACACCCCGGAATCCATAAAAATCGGGGCATAGTTCTCCTCCCGATTGATCTTCTTATACATTTTCTTGACAACATCCCAGCTGATATCTTTCGATCCATTAAATCCATTCGTATACGAAGAAACAGACGAATGCTTTCCGTACCTGTTGTGTTTTTTCCAGATCTCTCTGATATTATCACCCCCGGAATGTACCTTTGGGGAAACCACATACAGATCCGCATAATCTGCCCATTTCGGCTGTGCATTCAGCTCTTCCGGTGTAATCGTTTTAATAATCACCGAATAATTGTCTGCTTCCTCCTGTGTTTTACAGCCGATACTGTCCTTTAAAAAATAATCATTGTTTTTATATAGATAGTAATTCTCTGTTACATTAATATTATCCTTTGATTTATCACCGGTACTTTTTCTTTTTGTATAAATCCGGTCGCCCTCATTGGTAAGTTCACGATCCGTCCTTTCATCAAATGTCTGATCTTTATAATCCGATTTTTCGAAATCATTTACTGTATGCCAGATAATATTTCCATGATCCTGTCTGACAAACGATAAGCTTTCATTTCCGTCTTCCCCTTTTACAATTTTTTGGACAAACGTTCCTTCCCCATCTTTGACGCGCTCATAGTATCCGGTATATTCTGCATCTTTCATGCCATCATCACAGACACGCATATTTCCAGAATATTTTGAAATGTCCCCTTCCGGCTCATCCGGGAAAAAATAAGCCTTTTTCTGTTCGTATTTTGCACCGGTTATGGATGTAACCGTTGTAAGATCCCCATCCCCATAACGCATCTCTTCCACATTTACCGGTTCACATCCACTGATCTGGTATCCAAACTCTGCGTATTCCTCATAAGGCACAATTTCAAGAATCAGAAACGGGTTTTCCCTGGTTCCAAGCTTTGCCGCTACGGCATTCGCATCGTAAATGTTGCGCTTCGACTCCGGAATCTGCTCTATCTGGTCAACGACTCCTCTTGTCATCACCGGAAGTTTTTCATCCGCCTTTAATTTATTCCGGTACCCGACAACTCCAAGACAGACAACAAGCACCCCCAGCATGCAGACTGCGGATGCAATTCTTTTATTCCTGCTTCCATTATTTTTTTTCTGCCGATGCCATCTTACCATCTTCAATACGAACGCCCCTTCCTTACCTGAGTACATTTCTCAGCTTGAATTCATTTTGTATCGTATACTTCTGTTCCAGATATTGCATATCAAAAGAAACCGCAACGGATGCCTTTTCCGTGGAAGCATTTACTGTGCCGGTAAATGCCGTAACATATTCGCCGATCAGATTTTCCTGCACCTCATCCGTAGCTGCAGAAATCACCGTTGTATCGGTTTTTGGATCTGCCACAGCCATTTTCTTTGTATATAATTTCTTTCCACCTGCAGAGATCCAGATCACCCGCTTGCTTGCAGCCTCCGGGGCTGCGGCACCTGCCGGATTGGTTACCGACGGGGTGTTCGGAATCGTATAAATGGCGATCCCACGGACACCGGACACGGATGGGTCAAGTTCCTCCACCCGGTTTCCTTCCATCACCCACATGCCGATCTGCTCCATCAGAATCTGTGACTCCGACTGCAGATCAATCTGCGCAGACGCGTGGTTATAATTTTTGTGCGCCATTCCAAGGAAAAGCGTTGCAGCGCCTAAAATAACCGTTGAAATTGCAATCGCGATAATCAGTTCCACAAGCGTAATTCCCCTATGATCGTTCGGCACACTGCCACCCCCCTTTAAAAAGTTACTGCTCCGTAAAATGCCTGCCGGTATCTTTCACCAGCCGGATTGTGTATGCCGGGACACCATCAATATAAATGGCATTCACATTTGTACAATCGTCATAAAATGCCGTTTTCTTATAGGCAATCTTAATAAATGTCCCACCGGCACCCGGTTCTGTCAGTTCCTCCCCGGTGCTGCTGTCCTTACGGATTTTAATTGTATTATTACACAGCTTCGTCCCGTCAGATGTCAGCTTTGTATCGTCAAAACTGCCCAGATTATCGGACAGGACACGCGTATAATATCCATTGTCCAGCTTGTAAATATACAGATAAGAACTGCCGGCTTTGCTCATCGTCCTGACCTGAAGCGCATCCAGCGAAGAATCCAGCGTCCTTACCACCTTCTGCGTATTGGCATAGTGCAGATGCCCGATCATCATGACAGACGTGCTTGCAAGAATGCCAATAATCGCAATAACGATAATAATTTCAACGAGCGTAATTCCATTCTGCCCCAAAAGTTTTCGTTTCTTCATTGGCACACCCCTTACCCGTTCTTCTTCCAATTATCATAGTTCAAATAAGAATCCAGATCAAGGTTTCCGGAAATATTTGATGCCGCAAGGGAAGAACAGCCTTTGAAAAACTGGGAAAACAGCGGAGTATCCCGTTTCTGGTCCTCGGTAAACAGCTGGGAAACCAAAAGCTTGTTTCCCCGTACCGAAGCATTGGAATCAAAAGAGATCACCCCACCGGAAATAATCATTCCCTCAAACTGGCCGGACACCCTGACATCCCCGGTTGCAATGACAATTCCCTTTGTAACCGTAGCTGGAAGTGCATAAGTTCCGGCATTTTCAATCAGGTATACATCTGCGGCCGGGGAATACACCGTTTCCGAAGCCGTCGGGGATGCCTTGTGTTTCTCCACCTCTGTGGTAAATGCACTCCGGTCAATCAGATAGTCAAACAGCGGATTTACCGTTTTGTCAATCACTTCATGCCCACTGGCATCCGTAGATGTCAGACGGACATTGTCTTCGGTCACTCCCTGCCCCTGATCCGTCAGTCCCAGTTCCAGCGACTTATAGCGCACGGCAAGCTTCGAACAGTACTTCCAGTATAACCCACTGCTGTCTTTCCAGTTGTCCGGCGCAATCGTATACGTTCCAACCTCCAGCATATCTGCAGAAACCGCCCGTTTTAAAATGTCCCCGGAAAACGTCATAATCGTATTGGAATCCACAATCAATGCATCCTCATCCAGATAGATATTGGCATACTGTGCCGTTTTCCCCTGATTGTTCACATAATACTCGGAAAAAAAGTCATTCGCAGACTTCTCCGAATTAAAATTCAGGTAATAATAGACCCCACCCGGAAAATAATAGGGAACCACCTGCCGGCTGCTGTTTAAATATCCTTTCAGCGTACTTTCACTGATTCCGGTATATGCCGCATACTTCTTTTGATCCAGACTTCTGCCATCTTTCGACACATATTCCAGTGGAACATAATATGCCAGCTGGTTCGTCCGCGCTGAGATGGACTCGCCCATCAGAATATCCTCGTTACTGGCATCGAGCTTTCGCGAAATAAACGTCCGCCCTGCCAAAAGCAGGTAATTCAGCCCTTTGATATCCAGATGGCTGCTTTTTCCATTGACCATCATGGCACTGCTAAACTCTGCCTTTTTCGCGGAATCCGGATCCTGTGCGCCATAATTTTTCTGAAAATTATAACCGTAATAATTGCCCTGCAAAGTCACGGAACTCCCCCTGCCAGCCAGTTCCAGATCATCCGCCACATACATATTTCCGTTCATATGGATAGAGGAAGCACCGTTTGTCCCGGCAGACGATGTCCTTATATTTTCCGCCCAGATCGAGGAACTGCCGTCCCCGACCGTCAGGTCTGATCCGCTCTCCGTCACGATATCCCCGCGTGTAAGAACCGTCTTCCCCTTGATCGTACCGTTTCCGCCTGTGGACGCATAAATTCCGTCTGCCCCGGCATACACATTGCCATCCACCGTCACATTCTGTGCCCCGATGTTGATCTGTCTGTCAGCTATCAGCGCGTAACGCATAAACTCCTGCACCTGCCCACTGCCGGAGAAATTCATCTTCGGAGTGGAAAACACAAGGTCGGTTTTGATCGTTGTCTCATAATCCTGTGCATCCTTATACCGGATCTGCACACCCTTTAACGTAAACGTCCCTGCACCGTAATCCACCTCATATTTTGGATCCGCGGCAGGAATATAACATCCCTGGTCTGCGGCTTCTTTGATGCAGCTTTTTACCGTATCCGTATCATAGCCGGAAACCCGGTACGCCACGTTGCCGGAAGCGTCCATGGTATCCGATGCACCAACTGCCGGATCTGTGTGGTTTTCTGCAAACTGCTTCTGCAGCCCGTCCATATATCTGGTGGCAAATACTTTCTGCACATCCCCGCCGGAAGCAGAATACGTCAGGTAATTTTCAAGGACATCCGCATACGCTTTCTCCAGTGACTGCTCTGCAAGTTCCCTTGCACCGGCACGCAGATTATCCATCAGTTCATCCGCACTGTAGAAATTTTTTTTCGTGCCGCGTTCCACTTCCTTCATCTCAATATTGACAATCGTAATCTTCGTGATCACCACGGCAATCAGGCTTACCACAACCATCAGAACCAGTACGGCAAGCAGGGAGGCGCCACGGTTATCCTGTTTGAACCGGTTTCCTTTCATCGCTACTCTCCTTTCGACGTGCTGACCGTAATATAACGGTACTTTTCCTTATCCGGATTGTTTCCGCCCTTGCCTTTCTTATATACACAGACCGTCAGATCGACCTTTCGCACTCCCCCGCTGCTTGCCACCAGAGGGGCAACCGACCCAGCCGGCAGCTTAAAGCTGTCCTGATAAATTGCTCCCTTGTTGGTCACCGCAGCCGGATCATCCGGATACGACTTGTTGCCAAGGTTTGATGCCACAGACGGCATCGGGCATCCCTGCGGCAACACCGTCATCTTATAATCCGGTCTGATGCTGTTGACATCCGCAATATTCTGGCATACAAACACCAGCTTGGGATTCACACCGGCAGCGTATGTAACCTCCATCGTATCGCTGTCCTGCGCCACATGGTACATAAGGTAAATATGTTCCACGTCACGGATGTCTTCCTCTGCAAACTCATTACATTCGTATACTTCCGAAGGATCTATGCCCAATACCTCATCGCCTGTTTCCCCACATGTATAGCTGCATGCCACCCGGACATGCGTGCTGTCTGCCGTGACCGAAAATTTCCGCTTCATCTTCGCCTGCAGTTCGCTATCCCCAAGCGGAAGCGTTCCCGGATGTGCAGCGGCATATGTCATATTTTTTTCCGAAAAATACGTCATTGCTTCCTGCAGCTGGTTATGTTCCAGTGCCACGACATCCTTTGTGTCATCAATCCCTTCGATCTGTGGGATATTGGTGTCATTTTCAGCTGCAGCCGTACTGACAGAAACCTCGACATCATACGTGCTGCCAGAAGTGCCTGCCGCCGCGTAGTACACATTCTCCGCCTGAAATGCCGGTGCCGGGGCAGCCGCCGGAGTCTCACTGAGCAGGGTGTAGCCATTTCCTTCCAGATAGGGAACACGAAATCCTGCCCCTGTCGTCACCACAGCCAGCTCTTTTTGGTTTTTTAAATCCTCCAGCACTTCCTGCGCCAGATTGGTTGCATGCTGTTTGTCCGCCATCATCGCATTGTACTTCATGGACTGCGTAAAATAAGACAGCAGCGGAATGGAAATAATGGCAAGAATTGCCATGGCAAGGATGACTTCCAGCAGGGAAAATCCACCATTGTTATTCGGTTGTCTCTTCATCTGCGGGCCTCCTTCCCATCCGTTTTACGGTGCAGTTTCAAGCGATGTGCTTCTGCCAAAAATACTCATCACACCTTTTGACATATTCGGAAATACCGGTGGAACATACTCTTTTCCGGTGTTCTCCAGATAATACATATTCAGTGTCATCTCCCCGTTTAATTTTCCGGTGGAATCATCATAATTTGCCGTAAACTGTGAAATCGTTGTACGATCCTTAAAATTGTTGACATAAGCGATCATTTCCTTTAATCCGGCATAGCCTGCCTCATAGCGGATACCGATAGAGGCATAATATCCCCGAACCTCTTTTTGCTCTGGTCCTGTCGTTTCCTGTTCTGCTGCATCTGCCCCCTGTGTGCTCTCCTCACTCTGGCTTTCGGATGTAGAAGATGCCTCTGCATCCGGTGCGGTAGTGGAAGAAGCATCCGTTCCTGCAGCCGTGTCCGTGCCATTGGTCTGCACATCCACAGCAAGCGGCTGGTTCATGGTAAACGTAATGTCCGTAATATGGAAATCGCTGCTGTTATCCTCATACGCCTGTAACGACTCAATAGCCTTCTCGGTTGTCATTGCAGAAGGATACGTACTGATAATCGTCTTCTGCTTTTTTACCATCAGCTGGATATTTTCTTTTACCTTCGGAAGTCCTGCCTCCATCTGTTCCATCTGCTGCACTTTTGCCTGATCGGCCGTATTCTGTTCTTCAATCTTCGCTGCCTTGCTCATTCCCTTACTGAAAATAAAGAAATACGAACATGCCACTATGACAATCGCACAGAAAATGAGCAGCAGCCGCTTGTCGGAATCTGAAATTTTAATTCTATTCATTGGTCTGCTCCTCTCCTTCCACGCTGTCTGTATCGGTATCTGTATCGGCCTCTGCATCCGCAGACGGAACCGCTTCTTTTATGAGATGCCCGTCCTCGCCGAGAAATGCGCCGGTATAATAAGCATTTAACGTATACGTCCACGTCACCGTGCCGCTGTCTTCATCAGACTCCTCCGACATGGACGGAATCGAAAGATTTTCAAGCAGCGTCACATCCGCAAAATTCAACAGCATCTGTCCGACCGTAACTTTCCGGTCTGCCTCCATATTCAGCGTTACCAGCGAACCGTCCGTCTGAATGTTTTTTACATGGATGGTTGTCGGAAGTTCATTTTCCAGCTGCGCAATCAGCGGATACAGCTGCTCATTTTTCGTGATGGTGGCAAGATCCAGTTTCTCATACACCTGTTCCTCCGCCTGTACCCGCGCGTAATCGTCATACGTCTCCTGCACATAGGAAAGATCATTGATCCGTTTGGTCAGGTTGCGGTGCTCACGATAAGCCAGCAGCTGACGCACACCGGAACCGAGAATCAGCAGGACACTTACCAGCACTGCCCCCGCCAGAATCACATATGCCGTGTGCAGGTCGTTCTTTTTGGAATCTGCCACAAGCATGTCCTTTGGCCTGGCATCAATCGGATGAACCGCCGCACCGATGACCGAAAGGAAACCGACAGCCGTTGCCGCCTTCGGTCTCGTCCCGGAAGATGCCGCATCCGGTGTTACCGTCCCCTCAGCCGCCTTGTTTTTTCCGCTCCGTAAATCGATGACCTTCGTGAAATCAATTTCCTGCAGCGGAAGCGGAAGTTCCTGTGCAAACAGTTTGTGCATGCCTGCAAAACGGGAACCATCGCCAACCAGATAGACATTCCCGACAAATTCCTGTTTGACCTGGTTCTGATAATACTCAACCGCCGTGTTTGCAATGCGCAGATGATACCGCAGGGACTCCGCCAGATCCTCATATGCCTCTTCTGCCAGAGCCTGCTGACGCTTCATCTCCTCCTGGTTTCCCATCTCCGGAATCGTCGGACGGTTGTATATCACATTGTGTTCTAAAAGGAAATCAAGTGCTTTCTCCTCATCGTCAATGCCAAGCACCGGATGGTCGATCACCATCGTGATCGTGGCTCCATAGCCATACGGTGTCACACGCTGAAAGACCAGTTTTTTATTTTCCAGAATACTGATGACCGTTGCCTGTTCTTCCAGCTGCACGACCACGGCATTTTCCAGAAAACTGTCACACAAAAGCTGTACCGTTCCGTTTCCGATATAGTCAAACGTCTCCACCTTAAGCCCTGCCAGCTCGGCAAAGGTCACATAGTTGTTTAAAAGGTTATCCGGAATTGCAACGAGAAGCAGCTTAAGCATCTTCTTTCCGTCTTCTTCCTCCACGTCCATCTTGCTGTAACTAATGGTGTAATTGCTCACATCCATCGGGAAGTAATCACGGATCTGTGCCTCAATGATTCCCATGATCTTATTGTCCTTGACAAACGGGATCATGACCTCACGGGTGACAACCTTAGAGGAGGAAAGGGTAAATACAACTTCCTTCTCATGGATATCGTGTCTGCTTAGTTCGGCCTTTAATGCCAATGCAAATGCTTCTTTATCGCGGATATAGCCATCTTCCACCGCATGTTCCGGGGTGCGGAACGCAAACGCTTTATGTACCGGCGGATTTTTCTTGCGGTAATCGGCCAGTGCGACTTTTGTCCACCATACACCGGCCTCAATACTTACTACTCTTTTGACCATTTTCATTTTCTCCTTTATATTTTCTAGCAGTTGTGCTGGAAAATGTATGAAAGACAATTATCCCCCGCTCATGTTCTCTTCGGGAAGAGGCTGTAAGAATTTTGGCGAAAGATTTTGCGTGCCGGACGCGACCGGACGACATTCGCCATCCGGGCTCATGTCGTCCTTTCCCGTACATCCGTGTACGGGAATCGCTGGGTACTGACAAAATTCTAACGGCCTCTAACCCTTGAGAAAAATCGCGTGTGCTAATTGGCTTTCATACATTTTCCATCGTTATGTTGTGATGTAAAATTTAGATGGCGAATAGGAAGGATGTTCAAAATTCGCCACAGGAATAAGAAAAACTTTACTTTTTTAATTATGCCATACGTAGCAGTTCATGCCATGTTTTAATAAATGCCCATCATGCCGAGATACCAGGTCCAGAAACGGCTGCCCCAGAGTGCGGCGATGAATATGCCTGCCGAAAGGTACGGGCCGAGTGCAAGCAGGTTGTTTCGCTTGCTTACTTTCATGCGGATGGTATGGATGACGGAGCCAAGAATGCATGCAAGAATAAATGCAAAAATAATGTTTTTTGCACCTAAAAGCAGGCCTGCATATGCCATGAGTTTGATGTCTCCCCCACCGATTGCTTTGCCGGAGGAGAAATAATACAGGCCATACAAAAACAGGCTGACAATGACTGCCCCGATGATATGGGACAGGATATGCCGGAAATCATACACGGTCATGATGATACCGAGCAGTCCCAGAAACAGGTTCTGGGAAACCGGTATCTGATAGGTTCTCTCATCGATGACCGCAATGACAATCAGGGCAGATGTCATGAGGCAATACAGCACACTGCTGAACGTGAAACCGCCCGCCATGAAAACGACCACATACAGCACACCATTTAAAGCCTCGATTAATGGGTACTGTATGGGAATCCTAGCACCACATTGCCGGCATCTGCCCCGAAGAATTATGTAGGAAAATACAGGAACCATGTCCCGCCAGCCCAGCTTACGCCCGCAGTTCATACAGTGCGAGGACTGCACGATATTCTCTTTTTTCGGGATACGGAAGATCAGCACATTTAAGAAACTGCCGATGACGATTCCGTATAAAAATATAACAATATAAAGAAAAATCGTAAGTTGGGTTAGCATGCTAAAAACGCTCCTAAAATCGTTCGAATTATAATGTTGCCTTTACATCAGCAACTTTTTCCTTTGGTGTACTTGCATCTGAATACTTAATTGAGGTAGTAACATTATGACCATCAATATCAAATTTAATAATAATATCATCTGTCATAGTCTTTGCATCTGATGCAAACTGTTTTTTTACATTGGCTAATCCATTAGTTCCATCATATCCCGTATTTTTCTGAATTGCAGCTGCCAATGTTGCTTCTGGGCTATCTGCAGTATTTGTTCCATATACGTTAACTGTTATAGTTCCTGTGGTTGGCATAGTTTCTGCATTTTCCGCATATGCAGTTACTGCCGCTGAAGAAAAGCTATTTAAAACCTGCTGATCCTTAGATACTTTAGATTTATTGATATAAGGAATTACCTGTGTACCAACAATACCTACCAAAATTGCCATAATTGCGATAACAATAATCAACTCTACGAGAGAGAAACCTTTGTTATCCTTCTTTTCATTCTTTGCTTTCATGTTCTGAAGCAGTTCCATAATTTTCTTCATACCCTTTGTTCTCCTTTTTTGAATATGTTTTTTATGTATCTATCATCACATGTCTCATGGCAGACATGTAACAACCCTTCTTCTGCCTGCGGTCAGGCTCCGATGCTGTCGTACAGACTGTACATCGGCATCATGATCGCAAGGACGATCGGCACCACAATAACTGCCATCACAATGATGATGAGCGGTTCCATTGCGGCAAGCAGTGCCTCGGTCGCCGACTCCACCTCTTCATCATAATATGCTGCGACTTTGTCGAGCATGTCTTCCATATTACCGGTTTCCTCGCCGATCTCTATCATGTGGTAGACCATCGGTGGGAAGACCCCGGAATCTGCCAGTGGCTTCGAGAGCGGGATTCCACGGCTGACCTCTTCGGTCGCATCTTTTAATGCCTGCTTAACCACGGCATTCCCCATCATCTCGGTCACAAGCCCGAGTGCATCCACCAGCTGGACACCGGAGCCCATCAGTGTGGACAGGGTTCGCGTCATGCGCGAGGATGCCGTCTTGATGCTGAGCGGACCGACCAGTGGTACCTTTAGAATAAATTTTCCCAAAATATGTGCCCCGCCCTCTGTCTTTTTCCACGCATGGATAAATATGGCAATCCCTGCGATGATGGCAACAATAAAATACCAGCTGTGCACAAAGAAATCACTGACTGCCATGACTGCAAGCGTGATACCCGGCAGTTTTCCGCCGACTTCGTCAAACTGGGCAGTAAAGGTAGGCACAATCTTAATCATCATGATGGCTACAACAACGATAATAACAAGAATCAGGATGACCGGATAAATCGCCGACTTGATGATCAGCCCCTTCAGGTGGGCTTCTTTTTCAAACTGGCTTCCCACACGGCTGAATGCTTTATCCAGTCCACCGGAGGATTCCCCGGCGGCAACCATCTGCACCATGAGGTTCGGAAAAATCTTCGGGTGCTCCGCCATCGCAACGGCGAGGGTCTCCCCTCGCTGTACGGAATCCCGCACTTCTGCGATTGCGTTGGCAAACGGTTTGTTCTCGGTCTGCTCGGATAGCATGTCGAGTGCCTCGACGACGGTCACGCCGGCATTTAATACGCTCTCAAACTGGCGGCAGAATACGCTCATTTCGCGGACGCTGACGGCTTTTCCGATATGGATTTCGAGATCTTTGTTAAATGCGTTGGCTCTTGCGATGGAAACGATGGTGTTGCCGCCGGATTTGAGTTCTGCCGAAGCAACTTCCATGTTCATGGCCTCGATGGTGCCGGTTTTTGGTTTTCCATCGGCCCCGACCACTTCGTATTTATAACTTGCCATGTCTTAACTCCTTTTTAAAACAGCTTCTGCTGCATGTTTCCTGTATCCTGTGCATACTCTACGGCATTTGCCGCATCGATTTTGTGTTTCAGGTACAGGCCGAATAAGGAATCATCCATCGTCTGCATGCCAATCTTCTTACTTGTCTGCATGATGGATGAAATCTGGTGTGCCTTATCCTCCCGGATCAGGTTTTTGATCGCCGGGGTACCGAGCATGACTTCAAATGCCGCCACACGGGATTTTCCGTCGATCGTCGGCAGAAGCTGCTGGGAAATTACCGCCTCAAGAACCGATGCCAGCTGCGAGCGGATCTGGTTCTGCTGGTGCGGTGGGAACACATCGACAATACGCTCAATGGTAGGTGCCGCACCGATGGTATGCAGGGTGGAGAATACCAGATGTCCGGTTTCTGCTGCTGTGATGGCAGTGGAAATCGTATCAAAGTCACGCATCTCCCCCACAAGGATAATGTCCGGATCCTCACGGAGTGCCGCACGGAGCGCATTTCCATAGGAATCGGTATCCAGCCCGATCTCCCTTTGGTTTACGATGGACCGGTTATGCTTATGTAAATACTCGATCGGATCTTCGAGTGTAATGATATGTTCGTTCCGTTCTTTATTGATGACATCGATCAAAGATGCCAGTGTGGTGGATTTACCGCTTCCGGTCGGTCCCGTGACAAGGACAAGCCCACGCTTTTTCTTTGTCAGCCCAAGAACAGCTTCCGGCACCCCGAGATCCTCCGGTGTCGGGATATCACTCGCCACGATACGCAGTACAGCCGCATAGGAACCTCTCTGGTGGAAAGCGTTGACACGGAACCGTCCCACACGCGTATCCGTGTAGGCAAAGTCCACTTCCCCTGTGGCTTCCATGGTTTTTTTCTGTTTTTCGTTAAACATGGATTCCACCAGTTCTTTGGTCATCGCCGGTGTCAGTTTCTCAAATCCGTCCATTTCATAAAGTGTTCCGCTGATCCTGCACTTCGGCCGTACCCCCACGGTAATATGTAAGTCGGACGCATGATGCGCTTTTGCTATCGAAAGAAGCGTATACATTGACAATTCCATCTGTTTTGCTGCCTTCCCTTCCCTGTTTTATTTAATCCTCTTCGTCATCGTATGCCACACGCTGCACTTCCTCGACGGTAGTGATTCCACGCAGTGCGTAATCAATGGCACTCATGCGGAGTGTTTTCATGCCATGTGTTAGTGCGATCTCCTCAAGCACATCCGCATTCTCCCCGCGGTTGATCGCCTGCCGCAGGTCTGCCGTGACCGGCATGATCTCATAAATACCGATTCTTCCATAGTATCCGGTTCCGCCGCAGCGGACACATTCTTTGTGCCCCGGTGTGCGGACATTGATCCGTCTGGCGGGATCCTTTATGCCGAGTATTTTTTTCTCCCCTGCGGTTGCCTCCCGGACAATTCCGCATGCCGGACAGACCCGGCGCACCAGACGCTGGGCGATTACCCCGACCACGGAATCCGCAATCAGGTAGTTTTCCACTCCCATATCTGCCAGACGGGTGATGGTATTTGCCGAACTGTTTGTATGTAAGGTGCTGACCACCAAGTGTCCGGTGATGGATGCCTTTACCGCAATCTCTGCGGTCTCCTGGTCACGGATCTCCCCGATCATGATGATGTCCGGATCCTGACGCAGGATGGAACGCAGTGCCGAGGAAAAGGTAAGTCCCGCCTTTTCGTTTACCTGTACCTGGTTGACCCCGTTTAAGTTCGCCTCAACCGGATCTTCTACCGTGATGATATTGACACCTTCTACGTTTAATTCATTTAATGCGGTATATAATGTCGTGGACTTACCGCTTCCGGTCGGTCCCGTGACGAGAATAAGCCCGTTCGGATGGCTTAGGATATGGTCAAATTTTTTTAATTCGTCCTCCGGGAATCCCAGATCCCGCTTGTCCAATGTCAGTGCTTTTTTCTGTGCGAGACGCATAACGACCTTTTCCCCATAGACGGTCGGAAGCACGGACACACGGATGTCGTATTCCTGCCGGTCCACAATGCTGGTCGCACGACCGTCCTGCGGGCGGCGCTTTTCGGAAATGTCAAGTCCGCTGACAATTTTAATTCTTGCGATCAGTGCGGCATGCAGGCTGATGTCATGCCGCATGGCTTCGTGCAGCACGCCATCCACACGGAACCGGATCCGCACCTGGTTTTCCATCGGCTCGATATGGATATCGCTGGCTCTCCTGTGGACCGCCTGCTCGATGATCTGTCCTAACAGTTTGACAATCGGTGCCTGCTGGACATTGTTCTCATCGTTTCCACTCCCGGTTTCTAAGGCTGCCCTGGCTTTTGCCTGTTCCTGCTTTTCCCTTGTATACTGTTCTGCCACACGCAGGGCTTCTGCATTTCCATAGTAGCGGTCGATGGCTGCCGCAATATCACTCGGGGTTGCAGCAAAACGCTCCACCTGACACCCGGTAATGATGGAAACATCGTCCATCGCCCGGATATCCAGCGGATCGCTCATTGCCACGCACAAAAGATTGGGATTTTTCTCATTGAACTTAAACGGAATCAGATTATACTTCCGCAGCACTGCCTCGTCCAAAAGCCGGATGATTTCCTCCGGGATGCGCAGGGTCGACAGATCGACACTCTGTATTTTCAGCTGTGCCTTCAGTGCCTCTACGATCTGTTTTTCGTCTGTAAACCCCAGATCTATCAGTACCACTCCGAGACGCTCTCCCTGTTTTTCTGTTTTCTGGACCTGTAACGCTTTTACCAGCTGATCCTGCGAAATGACTCCTGCATCCACAAGCAGATCGCCCAGTCGCTTCTTCCGGGCAAACCCTACCAACTTATCCATGTAATACTCCCACTACGTTAAACATTTATCATTTTCGAATAATTTCGAGCAATTAATGATTATTATAACATTTTTTGTTCTCTATTGCAATCCTTTTTCATGTATAAAATATAACTTTATTGCATTTTACCGTTTCTTTTTTTGTGCAAATTTCACATCTAGGTCTTTTGTCCTATTTTATTTGCCGTCATTTCCTCCACAAAAATGCCATATCCTTTCGTTGGATCGTTAACAAGCACATGGGTCACGGCACCGATCAGTTTTCCATCCTGCAGGATCGGGCTTCCGGAGAGTCCCTGCACGATTCCGCCGGTCAGCTTCAGCAGGTTCTCATCCTCCACATGAAAACGGATTCCCTTATTTTTATCTCCCGGTGTATAATCAAGATCATCAATTACGATGCGATACGACTGCAGTTCCCCGGACGCATCCGACAGAATTACCGCATCCTTTGTCTGAATCTCCTGTTTGTAACCGACCGGACACAACAGACTTTCGTTTTTCTTTTCTTCCCGGAAGTTTTTCGTCAACGTGCCATAGATACCGATTTGTGTATTGCTGGACACTTCTCCGATCTGGTTGTCTTTCCCATAATAAACAACTCCCTCCAGCTCTCCCGGTGTTCCCCGGACACCTTTTTTGATACCGAGCACCTGTGCTTTGTACAGCCGGCCGTCTGACAGACGGAGCAGGTCTTTGGTCTGTCCGTTTCCGATTCCGTGTCCCAGTGCCCCGAAGTTTCCGTCCTGATCAAAATAGGTCAGCGTGCCGATCCCTGCCATGTCATCTTTCACCCAGAGTCCCAGACGATAGCCTTTGTGTTCTGCTGCCTCAACCGGCTCCACCGATACCTGAATCTGCTCGGCTCCACGCCACAGGGTCAACACCACCGGTTGTTCCCCGTACTGATTGATCCGCTCCATCAGTTCTTCTTTTTTCGTGACCACTTTTCCATTTACAGCAGTAATATAATCCCCCGGAAATACAATGTGTTCTGCCGGCTGCCGGCTGCTTCCGTCCACAGTTTCCACCGGGCCGGATCCCAGCACCAGTACTCCTTGGGCAGCCCCGTAAATGCCCACCACCTGTCCGCTCACGTATAAAGATTTTCCGTTCACCACGGAAACCTGCACCTCTTTCATGGGAAGGATGCCAAACAGATAGCAGGTCAGTGTATATTCCCCCTGCTTCAGCTGGCTGCACGTTTCCACTGCCCGTTCCTGCTTCATTGCCTGAAACGTCCGCTCCCCGATCTGTGCCATAACGGATTGCGGTTTTGTGGACATTGCCAGTGTGACCGGAATTTTTTTGTCCAGTTCCAGTTTCTGCCCCTCCTGCACGTATACATGATCGGGAATGGCATGTATCATGGTGGCATAGGCAAAGCAGCACAGCGCCAGAACATAAATACAGATAATATTTTTGAATATACGCATATAAAAAGACCGCATGCCAAAGGTTCTCCTATCTTCTCGGATACCTTTAGTATGCGGACTTTGGTTTTATCTATTCGTATTTTTCTGCCAGACGTTTCATCTCGCGTGCGTTTTCTAAAACCGTATCCGTGATCTCCACGCCGCCAAGCATCCGCGCCAGTTCCTCGATACTTTCCTCTTCCCGCAGCGGATGAATCCGGGAAACCGTGGACGCATGCTCCACCGATTTTTCAATCAGGAAATGGGCATCTGCCATGGCAGCAATCTGCGGCAGATGAGTGATGCAGATGATCTGGTGCGTCTTTGCCAGCAGTTTCATCTTCTGCGATACCATCTGCGCCGTACGCCCGCTGATTCCACTGTCAATCTCATCAAAGATCAACGTCGGAATCTCATCCGTATCCGCCATGACGGTCTTGACCGCGAGCGCAATACGGGAAAGTTCTCCGCCGGAAGCGACCTTTCCCAGAGGCTTTAACGGTTCTCCCGGATTGGTGGAGATCATAAATTCTGCCTCATCCCAGCCCCCGGCACTGTACTCCGTCTTCCGGAATTCCATCGTAAACTGCACATCTAAAAAATTCAGATCTTCAAGTGCCTGTGCAATCGCTTTCGTCAATCCCTTTGCCGCTTTCTTCCGGATTCCGGAAACCTCTGCACACAGCCCGTCCAATTCATCTTTCTTCCGGTTCATGGAAGTTAAAAGATTATTTAAGTATTTATCATAATCCTGTAATACGGCAATACGCTTTGTTTTTTCTTCCGCTGACTGCAGAATCTCTTCCATCGTATTTCCATACTTGGATTTCAGGTGATTGATCTCATCAAGCCTCTTTTCGGTCTGATAAAAGACTTCGTCATCAAATTCCTCCCCCGACAGGTAGGAAGAAATCTCATGATTGAAATCGCTCAGCAGATTATCAATATCGGTAAGCATCTGTTCCATCTGCGCAATGCGCTCCTCATATGCCGAAACCGAACTGACTTCCCGCAGGGCACGGCTGACGAGTTCCGATGCATTCTCTCCGGTACCGCCGTCTCCCCCGGTAGCTGCACCGGCAGCCGATATGGCATCCATGATCTTTTTTGCGTTTGCAAATCTGCGATACTGTTCTTCCAGCCGGGTATCCTCCCCGACGGAAAGCTGTGCCTCTTCGATTTCCTTTACTTCATACGCAAGAAACGACAACTCTCTGGCGCGCTCCTCGGTATCCAAAGACGAGGACTCCCACTCTTTTTTCAGTTTCCGGTATTCCTGATAACAGGCGGCAAGACGCTCCTTTTTTTCTCCCAGCGCGTCTTTTGCATAGGCATCGAGGATTTCCAGATGTTTCTTTTTGGAAAGAAGGGACTGGTGCTCATGCTGTCCGTGAATATCGATGAGCAGAGACGCCACCTCTTTTAACCGGGAAGCAGACACTGCTTCTCCATTGATCCGCGCAATTGCCCTTCCGGAAGTTATCTTACGACTTAATATTACTGTTTCATCCTCTGTTTCTATGCCCAGTTGCCGGATCGCATCCAGAACCTTTGGGTTTTCAACCGAAAAGACCAGCTCCACAAGTGCGGTCTCTTCGTTATCCCGAAGCAGTTCCTTTGGAACCTTCTCTCCGAGTGCCAGTGCAACCGAACCAATGATGATGGATTTACCGGCACCGGTCTCTCCTGTCAAAATATTAAGTCCTTCTTTAAATTCTACCTCTGTCTCTGTAATAAGAGCGAGGTTCTTCACATGTAGATTTTGTAACATACATTCTCCTTCTACTTTTCCGAAGCATTTTTATTACTGTTCTACAATTTTCCGAAGCTTTTTCATGATGTGCACCGCGTCATCGGACGTACGGATCACACACAGAATCGTGTCGTCTCCCGCAAGTGAGCCGACAATCTCCTGCATACGCATGGCATCTACTGCAGCCGCAACGGCTCCCGCCATACCGGACACGGTTTTGATCACAACAATATTTTCCGCAGCATCCACGGACAAAAATCCTTCCCTGAGAACCCTTGCATATTTTTCCATCATATTAGAATCTGCGTCCGTAATCACCGCATATTTTTGTCTGCCGTTGTCGGTCGAAATCTTTGTCAGCTTCAGTTCACGGATATCACGGGATACGGTTGCCTGGGTAACCTGAAACCCTTCTTTTTCGAGATATGCGGACAATTCTTCCTGTGTTTCCACATCTTTTTTCTGAATCAATTCGAGTATCTTTGCCTGTCGTGTTGTTTTCATATGTCCTCCTTTGCGTCCTACGGTCTCATCTTTTTCCTCAGTATTTCCAGGAAACTCTGGTTACTGATTTTGCAGATCCAGATGGTACTTTGTGCCTGTGCAATCCGCACACGGTCTCCCACGTGCAGATGCTCCGGTGTGTCCCCGTCAAAGCTGACACATGCCGTCTCGTCCTTTTGAAACCGTCTGCTTCCCATCTCGATCTCCACAACATCCTCCGCTCCAAACACAATGCTTTTGGAGTTTAAGTCATGTGCATTGATCGGTGTCAGAAGAAGTACCCTTGCTTTCGGGTCCACGATCGGACCTCCGGTGGAAAGATTATACCCCGTGGAACCGGTCGGTGTCGCAACAATCACGCCATCTGCGTGGTAAGTTGTCAGATATTCCCCATTGACATACACATTTAAAAGCAGCATGGACAGATCCCCGGACCAGTGGATCACGACATCATTCAATGCCATATGTGCGCCGTTTCCACCAATTTTTTCGCCGGTCAGAACAATCCGCTCTTCCATGATGCAATCATCCTGCATCAGACAGTCGATGGCATGAAATACGGTAGCTTCCTCAAGCTCACACAGATACCCCAGTGTCCCAAGGTTGACACCGATCAGCGGAATCTGCAGCGCCTCCACCTTGGTTGCTGCGCGGATTAACGTGCCGTCTCCGCCGAGAACAAGGATACATTCCGTGTCTGCCGGAATCTCGGAAAGTGCAAAATCTTTCTGGTTATCATCCTCCACATTGCTGACACAGATTGCAGCACTGCCGCCCTTTTGTTGTATGTACGAGACAATTTCGTTTGAGAGTGTCAGATCACGATCTTTGTACCGGTTCGTGATCAGCATAAATTTACGCATCTACTTATCCAATTCTCCGTGTGCTGCTTCCACAACTGCGTGAATATCCACGGATTCCTCCTTTATTGCTTCGTCCGATTTTTCAATATGCACGAGATACTCGATGTTTCCCTCCGGTCCCTTGATCGGTGAGTATTCCAGATGGTGTACCGAAAATCCGTTTTCCAGTGCAAAGGTAATGATCCTCTCGATCACTTCCTCGTGAACGGCCTTATCACGTACCACGCCTTTCTTTCCCACTTTTTCCCGTCCGGCTTCAAACTGTGGTTTGATCAGACACACCATCTGTCCGCCGTCCTTTAACAGTGCATATGCCGCCGGGAGCACTTTGGTCAGGGAAATAAATGAGACATCCACCGAAGCAAAATCGAGCACATCATCGATATCTTCCGGTGTGACATAGCGGATGTTTGTTTTTTCCATACAGACAACCCTTGGGTCCTGGCGCAGTTTCCATGCAAACTGACCATATCCCACATCGACGGAATACACTTTCTTTGCCCCGTTCTGCAGCATGCAGTCGGTAAACCCGCCCGTCGAAGCACCGATGTCCATGCACACCATGCCATCTAAGGAAATGGAAAAATGTGTCATCGCTTTTTCCAGTTTCAGACCGCCGCGGCTGACATATTTCAATGTATTTCCGTGGATCTCAATCGGAGCATCCTCTGCAAAAGTGCTTCCCGCCTTATCCTCCCGGTTATTGTTGACAAATACATTGCCTTCCATAATCATGGTCTTTGCCTTTTCCCGCGATGGTGCCAGACCACGTTTTACAAGAAGTACATCCAATCGTTCTTTCATAATTCCTCCGGTAATTCTGCTAATATTTTTTCCGTCACGGAATCTGCATCCAGTCCCAGTGCTTTTTTTAATTCGCCAACACTTCCATGTTCCACAAAGCAGTCAGGAATTGCAATCCTGAGGACCTTTGTATGCAGTGCTTCTTCCTCCAGAAATGCAGCCACATGCTCTCCAAATCCCCCGCTTGCCACGTTCTCTTCCATCGTCACAAGAAGCGGATGGGATTCTGCCAGTTTCCGCAGGCAGTTTTTATCCAGTGGCATGGCAAATCTTGCATTTACCACCGTTGTCGGGATTCCTTTTTCTGCCAGTTTTTTTCTTACCTGCCAGGCGGTTTCCACCATCGAACCGATTGCAAAAAGTGCAGCGTATGTACCCTCGGCGAGTACTTCCGCACAGCCTTTTTGAATCGGTGCCCGCTGATCTTTCCAGAGATCGCAGGCTTCTCCGCGCGGATAACGGATCGCCACCGGTTCCTCTGCAGCAATCGCATACTTGAGCATATCGGAAAGCTCCCATTTGTTTTTCGGAGCCATAACCGTCAGGTTCGGAATACTTGACAGATACGACAGGTCAAAAATTCCCTGATGCGTGGCGCCATCCTTTCCGACTAATCCTGCACGGTCTACGGCAAACACAACCGCAAGGTTTTGTGCACACACATCATGTAATACCTGGTCATAGGCACGCTGTAAAAAGGAAGAATACACCGCAAATACCGGTTTAAGTCCCGCCTTTGCCATGCCGGCCGCAAACGTCACTGCATGCTCCTCGGCAATTCCCACATCAAAAAAACGTTCCGGGAAAAGATTTTTAAATCTCTTTAAACCGGTTCCGTCTGCCATCGCTGCGGTAATCGCAACCACCTTCGGCTCCCGCTCCCCCATTTTGCGCATGACTGTGGAAAACACATCCGTGTAATGCGCTTTTTCCTGATGATACAACGGAACACCGGTGTCAATGTCAAACGGTCCCGTTCCATGGAAGCGCGCCGGATGACGCTCGGCAGGAAGATATCCCTCTCCCTTGATCGTGCGTACATGAACCAGCACCGGACCGCGCACACGCTTTGCTTCCGCAAGCACTTTTCGGATTTCTTTTATGTTGGTGCCATCCACCGGGCCTAAATATGTGATACCCATATTTTCAAAAAACATTCCCGGAACAAACAACTGTTTGATACCGCTTTTGGCATTGCGGATACTCTTGACCATCCGTTCCCCCACAACCGGAATCCGGTTCAGTGAATTTGTCACACCGTCTTTTAAATCCAGATAGGCATCCGAGGTGCGGAAAGAATTCAGATACTGGTTCATTCCTCCCACATTTTCGGAGATCGACATCTGGTTATCATTTAACACAATAATAAAATTGGTTTTCATGCGGGAAGCATTGTTCATTGCTTCGTATGCCATACCGCCGGTCAGTGCCCCGTCTCCGATCACAGAGACCACATAATAATTGTCACCGGTCAGTTCCCTCGCCTGCGCCATGCCAAGTCCTGCGGAAATAGACGTGGAGCTGTGCCCGGTATTGAATGCATCCGCCGGGTCTTCCTGCGTCTTTGGGAATCCGCTCATCCCGCCATACTGCCGTAAAGTGGCAAACCCCAACTTACGCCCGGTTAAAATCTTGTGCGTGTAGGACTGATGTCCGACATCCCAGATAATCCGGTCTCTCGTCAGGTCAAATGACAGATGAAGCGCCATCGTCAGTTCAATCACACCCAGATTCGAGGCCAGATGTCCTCCGGTTTTTGCAATATTTTCCACCAGAAAATCACGGATTTCTTCCTGTAGCTCTGCCAGTTCTTCCTCGTTTAGTTGTTTGATATCATTTACTTTTTTTATCCGATCTAAAACCATGTTGCCCTCGAAAAATTAATGATCCCTGTTGATCAAATAGAAAAACAGGTCATGCAGAAACGTATGCTCTCCTTCAAATTCATCCAGTATCTTTATTGCTTCCCCGGAAAGCCGCTCTACATCCTTTTTTGCCTGCTCCAGCCCCTCAAATGTCACATAGGTTGCCTTTTCATTTTCTGCATCACTGCCGATCGGCTTACCGAGTTTTTCAAAAGATCCCGTGACATCGAGAATATCATCCTGAATCTGAAAGGCAAGTCCCAGTTTTTCCCCGGCTTCCTGCATACGCGCAACCGACACTTCATCCGCGCCTGCCAAAATGGCTCCGATCATAAGCGATGCTTCAATCAGCGCTCCGGTTTTTAACCGGTAGATAAAGTCCAGCCGGTTGCGGTCGATGGTCTGTCCGGTTTTCTCACTCTCCACATCCACCACCTGGCCGCCGATCATTCCGTATATACCCGCTTTTTGTGCCAGCACGGAAAAAGCCCTGACAATTCTCCAGTCTCCTTCGTTTCTGGTCAGCGCTGCGGCCACGGTCTCAAACGCATAATTTAAAAGGGCATCCCCCGCAAGGATTGCCATTGCTTCCCCGTATACCGCGTGGGTTGTCTTTTTCCCACGCCGGTATTCGTCGTTATCCATCGCCGGAAGATCATCATGGATCAGTGAATAGGTGTGGATCATCTCAATCGCCGCCATAAAATCATCAATTGCCGGATTCGTTCCGTCAAACATCTGGTAAGATGCTTCCATCAGCATCGGCCGCAGACGCTTTCCTCCTGCAAAAACACTGTATTCCATGGCATCGAGCACGGTCTGCTGAAACCCCTTTTCCTGTGGCAGAAACGGTGCGATCCGTGCTTCAATGTCTGCCGCCCTGCGTTTTATTTCCTGTCTGATCTCCATCAGAATTCCTCCAATTTTCCATCCTGGTTCAGTACAAGCATTGCCTTTTCTATCGTATCCAAAGACTGGCCGGCTGCTTTGATCTGTTCCAGTCCCTCTTTGTATAGGGCAAACGAACGGTCTAACGTTACGTTTTCGTCTTCCATCGCATCAAGTATGGCATCGATCTTTGCAAACCGTTCCTCCAGTCCCGGTTCTTTTTTTTCTAATTCATCACTCATTTTTTACTCCTTCGGCTGCCTGAATTTCTGTCACTGCTGCCGTCAGTGTGCCATCCAGCAAATGGATCTGCACGGTATCTTTTTTTCTGATCTGGTGGATACTCCGCAGTGCCTGATGGTTTCCATCCTCCACGAATGCATACCCGCCACTGAGTTTCTTTACCGGGGAATAACTCTCCAGCGTGCCTGCCAGAAGTGCCAGGCGGTGTCTGCGCTCACGCAGCAGTTCCTCCATGCGTCCGGTCAGTTTCTCTTCATACTCTGCCACTCTTCTCCGGTTTTCATTCATCCGCTGCTGTGGGCTGAGATAGTGCAGGCGCATCCTCTGGTGCTCCAGATGGTTTCTTGCCACGGTTACTTTCCTTTGGAGTTCTTTGTCCATCTGCTGCCGCATGCCAAGCAGTTCCTGCATTGCCTGCCGGTAATCAAACACCGCCAGCTCCGCTGCTGCAGACGGA
>ULSJ01002586.1_pt1 | contig 26531 bp, 20 predicted proteins | sample 1956291 | NCBI WGS metagenome assembly ULSJ01 (sample SAMEA4835705, study PRJEB28245) | human gut metagenome | biome: gut microbiome; material: fecal sample | place: Denmark | collected 2008 | reverse complement strand
ATGTGCTCTTCCCCTTCTTTGACGGACTTATACCAGAGGGATGGCTGTTGGATGTAGCATTGCGTAATACAGATATAAGTCTGCTTGACAGAATGTCTCTGCTGCTGCTTTGCTGCCAGGACTGTATAGGAGCCGTAAGTGTTGAACCTGTAGAAGAGGAGGAAAGTGGAAATGAGTAAATGCTTGTATTGTTACCGTCCGCTTGAAAAGGGGGAGAAGGATTTTCATGTCAAATGTGCAAAGAAGTTCTTTGGCACTGAAAAAGCTCCGGCTCTGGATTACAGTTGTGAAGAATTGGAAAATCTGGCCTTGCAGGTCATCAAAGACCAGACGTCCCTTACTGGAGTCCAGCCAAAATTGTCCTTGCATCTTAATGAACATGAAGGAAGTCAACGGTTGACTATTGTGGGATTATGGGGAGGCTTTATATGTAAGCCTCAAACAATACAATTTGACCAGATGCCGGAAACAGAAGACCTGACCATGCATTTGGCAGAATTGGCTAAAATCGACATAGTGCCGCATACATTGATGCGTATGGCTGACAATAGTCTGTGTTATCTGACAAAGAGGATTGACCGCTCAAGTACCGGTGAAAAGGTGGCGATGGAAGACATGTGTCAGTTGACAGAAAGACTGACTGAACATAAATATAGAAGCAGTTATGAACATATCGCCAAAGCGATAGTACAATATTCTTCAATGCCCAAAATGGATGTGACAAATTTCTTTGAAGTTGTGTTATTTTCATGGATTACAGGCAATAATGACATGCATCTGAAGAATTTTTCATTGTTTGAACCGAATGATGGCAATATACGCCTGACTCCGGCTTACGATATGCTGAATGCCGTAATCCTGAATCCGAATGACGATGAGGAGTTGGCCTTGACTTTGAATGGGAAAAAGAAAAAGCTGAAACGGTCGGATTTCATAACATCAGGTATGACAATGGGTGTTGAACAAAAGACGATAGAACGTCTTATCGACAAGTATGTAAAACTTTTGCCTGAAATGAAAATGCTTATCGGCAATTCGTTCCTAAATGATGAGTTTAAAGACAAATATACAGAGCTGATTGTTGAGCGTATCGGTAGAATCATGGAATAGTATTCTACCTGTCACCACTATTAATTATATCGCCCCAGACGGCGTGGTTTATTTGTGCAAATTCATTGATTATTACATAACACACTGATAATCAATATAAATAATTTATTCAACGAGGAAGAATACTAATAGCAACGCATAGGCTAAACAAAAATCTCAGCGCGACAGACAATCCATTTGTCTGCCGCGCTGATTGTTTTACGGCCCCTGTTCCTCTATTGAGAAAATAGCATTATTGAAGAATAAAGAATTATAGAATTTGATATAGATGCATTTATTATTGTTATCTTTGTTTCTGACCGTTCCAGATTATGTTATTGGTCATTATGTAATTCTTAAATAGTCACCCCTTAAAAAGCCAATTTTTGCGAGATATTGTTCTGACACATTATCTCGCATATTTTTTGGAGCATGCACCAAAGAGCTTTCATTGCTCTTTTGAAGTTATAGGCCGCTGCCGCCAGAAGAACGTTCACAGTATCTCCCACCACACCTTTATAAAAGTTGCGGCCCAATCGGTAATCTGACTTCAAGTGACCTATTGTTGGTTCTATGCCTGCACGCTTGCAGAAGAGTTTTTGTTTTTTCAGCTTCTGATAACGGCTGTCCGATTTCTTGGGAACATCGGGGAGTATAATCTTCGTCCCGTTAATTTCCTTCCTGCCTCTGTATCCTCTGTCACCGGCCAGTACGTTAATCTTTCTTCCGGTTAGCCGTTCTACCTGTTCCAGGGCAGACTCGATGGTATGCCCGTCATATTCATTGCGAAAGGACATGGCTCCAAGAATAATGCCTGTGACAGAACGTATGACGGATACCTTGTTGCCGAATTCGTATTTCTTATGTTCTTTGCCCTTGCTGATACATTGCACTTCCGGCTCATGAAGGGAATAAATTTTTTTCCTGCTGTTCCGTCTTTGGGATAGAACAGTTTCGAAGAGGTCGAGCTGCTTGTCATAGTCGTGATTCTCTTTAAGATTACGCTTCAGCTCCCTGACCAGTCTTCCGGCTATCGTACGCAAACGCCTGTCTGCCTTAAGGGCTTTTTGCCTGTTCTTGGGATGATTCCGGAAACGTTGGTCACGACAGATCGCCTTCAGCACAAAGGTGTAGCTTTGACGCAGGGGAAGACCATGCTTTTTCACAATGCCAAGAACTTTCTTCACGATCTTCTTATGCAACTTCGCATCCGTGGGGTAAGTGATATTCTTTTCCTGAACCGTAGAATCAATAAAGGCCGTATCATGATGGTGGTCATCATCGTCCTCGTTATTCACACGAATGCTTTCCTGAAAAATAAGTTCAATCCCGGCTTCACCGATACGTTTACGGAAATGAACCAGTTCTGAAGAGGCACATGGGACTGACGGAGTGAACTCCTGCATGCCACAGAAATACTGATAATAAGCGTTTTCGCTCCATTGTTCTACCAGAGACTCATCTGACAGATTACGAAGGTGTTTCAGGATGAGCAAACCACACATCAAACGGATTGGCTTGCCGGGACGGCCGTTGTCCTGACAATACAAGGGTTGAAAAGCTGTTTCAAATTTACCCCAGTCTATTTTATCTGCCAACCGGTAAAGTGGGGGGGATTGGTCCAGCATGTCAGACAGGCTGCTGAATAGGGAAGGGCTATTATTCGTGTTTTTAATCATAAAATCTGCAAGTTTCTTAGCATAAAGATAAGAAAACTTGCAGATTTATCAAAGAGTTTTATTGGTTAAATTAATGAATACCAGCAAATAAACATATTTTTAAGGGACGACTAAATAAAGAAATTATTATGGGTGAAAATAATGGTTTAAATCAATTGGGTGAGCTTCATAATGCAGTTCATATCATAAAGAATGCGATTCTTAATAGTCAGGAACGTGCTTTAGGTCTAATAAATCAGGAGCAATTGGCATTATACTATGGCATTGGAAGATTTATATCAGTTAATACCAGAAATAAGAATTGGGGTAAAGGATTTATAGAGGCACTTAGTGAACAGTTGCGTAAAGAACTACCTGGATTGAGAGGATTTTCTGCCCCTAGTCTACGAAAAATGCGAACTTTTTACGAAGAATGGAAAAGTCTTTCTAATATTTCGTTCGTTGAAACGAACAAATTGGCAACGAACAAATCAAATTCGTTCGTTGAAACGAATGAATTACCCATCATTCATTTTAATGTAGGTTCTGATTTCCCTATATCTGCATTTATGGGCATAGGATTCACCCACCATTATGCCATAGTAAGCAAAGTAAAGGATATGGAACAGAGAAAGTTTTATATTCAGTTTGCGTTTGAAACCAAAGCCAAGGTTGATGAATTAGAGAAAATGATAAAATGATGATTTATATAATCATCAGGGCCAAATACCGAATAATTTCAAAAAAATATTCCAGATAAGCTTCAAGCATATCGAGCCATCTCAATGTTTAAGGATGAATATTTACTCGACTTTATTAATGTGGAAGAATTATTTGTACGTGATAAAGACAGAGATGAGCGATTGATCGAGCAAAGTATTGTGCAGAATGTAAAAGAATTTATTATGACATTCGGCAAAGACTTCACATTTGTGGGAAATCAATATCATTTAGAGAAATATGGAGTTGAAGAATTTCCTGATTTGCTGTTTTTCAACAGAGAACTTGCATCTCTAGTTTGTGTAGAATTGAAGGATGGTCCATTTAAGCCCGGATATCTTGGTCAGTTGGCTGCATATCTTCGTATTCTTGACGATGAGGTCCGTAAACCAAATGAAAATCCTTCCATTGGCATTATTCTTTGTAAAAGCGCAAATAAAAGATTTGTTGAGTATGTTATCCAAGATTACGATAAGCCTATGGGTGTTGCAACCTATAAGACCTCTGCAGATATGGATGAACGACTCAAAAAGCTACTTCCACCAATTGAAGAATTGGAGAAGTTACTTTAATCATTAAAAGAAACAATGAAGCTTACTCCATTCTACTTTTGTTTGTCAAAATAACATGTAATTTAGACAACTTGTTGAACATAACGACTAAACAACTTTCTTCAACGAGGAAGAATATTAATGGAGACACAATGATATGATTATTTCCGGCGGAATTTGTCGCAATACTGCGACGGAGTCATTCCGGTCTGCATCCGAAACATTCTGCTCAAATGTTGGGGATAGTCAAACCCCAAGTCATAAGCCGCCTGAGCAACAGTCATTCCGTCCGCCAGTTTGTTCTTCGCACATTGGACAATAAACTGACGGATATAGTTGCTGGCAGTGTCGCCAGTCATCCGCTTTACAACGTCACCGAAATAATTCGACGACAGGCACAATTTGTCCGCACAATACTGCACAGAGGGCAGCCCCGATTCCATCTGCAAATTTTTGTCGTAATAGTCGCGCAACAGAGCATTGAAGTTCATCAGAATATCCGAATTCGCCAATTTCCGGGTCAGAAACTGCCGATTATAGAACCGTTGGCAAAAGTTCAGAACAAGTTCTATATATCCTACGATAATGGCATCCTGAAGTTCGTCGTGCTTTTTCTGAAGTTCTTCCTGCAACTGCCGCATGAGCGACACAAAAATATCGTGTTCCTCGTCTGTCATATGCAGAGCCTCGTTCACCCGATAGTCAAAAAAGGAATATTCCTTGATTTTCTTCTCCAAAGGAGTGTTGTGCAGCAAATCGGGATGGAAAAGCAACGCCCAACCCGTCAGCATCACCTGTTCACCATTGTCTTCCTTACCTCCAATCTGCCCGGGAGCAACACAAATGACGGTTCCCTTTTTATAGTCATACTTTCCACATCCGTAGGCCAAATCAATATCCGCCTCATCATGGAAAAAGATTCCGTAGACATCATAATTGTTCAGACTGTGACGCACGGGTGACACAGCCTCATAACTTATGACACTGACCAAAGGATGGGTATCAACATGCCCAAGCCAACTGCTGTAGTCACCGACATTCCGAATTTTCCTAATCCTGCCCATTTCAGTCCCAAACATTTTTTATCCGAAAATCAAATTCCATCTTCGTTGTAAAGATAGCGAAAAGAGAGCAGAGAGACAAACGACAACTTGTTTTTCAAGCACATCTATCCCACAACGTATCCTATCACATGTAAAGATACGGAAAATCCGTAAAAATGGTACAAACTCCCCACATATCGTTACAAACGTTTCCGCCGTGGCAAATAATTTTGCATTGTAAATAAAAAGGAAATGCTTAAAGATATACCCGCCGAGCTGTATCATGATGAAACGGTCAGCTTCATTGCCGACCGCTATCACACGACGACACAGCACATAATAGCCAGCTTCCTAATCCAGGACGGAGTAAATGCAAAAACCGACCGACAAAAACCTATCGTTCTGGAAGAAAACGAAATGGAGATATTGAGGGGGCTGACGGATTATATTCATTTAAAAAGAAACGCATTATGGACAGAAGAGATTTTTTAAGAGTGTCATCATTGGCAACATTATCGGCCATAGGCACATGGACAGGCTTATCGAATGTTCTTCCACAAACCGCACCAACTACAGAGAACCGTACACCCGGCCAATCGAATACGTCACAAGACATGGAACACCGCAAGCTCGGCAAGCTGGACGTATCGGCCATTGGCCTAGGATGCCTTCCGATGGTGGGTTACTATGGCGGAAAATATGAGAAAAAGGAAATGATTGCCCTCATCCGCAGAGCATATGAAAAAGGCGTGACCTTTTTCGACACAGCCGAAGTCTACGGCCCCTACACCAGTGAGGAATGGGTGGGCGAAGCTCTTACACCGTTCCGCAATGAAGTGAAAATCGGCACCAAATTCGGTTTCGGCGTTGAAGAAGGCAAGCCGACCGCTCTAAACAGCCGCCCCGACCACATACGCCGCGCCGTCGAAGGTTCTTTGAAACGACTGCGTACCGACCACATCGACCTGTTGTATCAACATCGTGTCGACCCACAAATTCCGATGGAGGACGTGGCCGGTACTGTGAAAGAACTGATGCAGGAAGGCAAAGTGCTGCATTGGGGATTGTCGGAAGCTAGTGCCCGTTCCATCCGCCGAGCCCATGCCGTATGTCCTCTTTCAGCCGTACAGAGCGAGTATGCCATCTGGTGGCGCGAGCCGGAAACGAAAATATTCCCTACCCTTGAAGAACTGGGAATCGGCTTCGTTCCCTATTGTCCGTTAGGCCGGGCATTTCTCACTGGCGTTATCAACGAGAACAGCCGATTCGAGCGCGGCGACCGCCGATGGAACCTACCTCAATTCACCCCGGAAGCGCTGAAACACAATATGCCACTCGTCGCACTTGTCCGCCGTTGGGCTGAACGAAAAGGCATCACTCTCGCTCAATTCGCGCTCACTTGGATGCTGTCGCGCAAATCATGGATTGCACCGATACCCGGCACAACGAATCCCCTACATCTTGACGATTTCCTCGGTGCCGCCACTGTCCGCCTTTCGGCATGGGAAATGGAGGAATTCGACAAGGAATATGCAAAAATCGACCTGATGGGACATCGTGCCGACCCGTTTACAGAAAGTCAAATCGACAAATAATATTCAGACTTATGGACTTTATTACACTCAACAATGGCATAAAGATGCCGATGCTTGGCTTCGGCGTCTTCCAGGTGACCGACAACGGCACTTGTGAAAAAGCAGTCAGCGATGCCCTCGCAGTCGGTTACCGCCTTATCGACACGGCATCTGTCTATGGAAACGAACGGGCCGTAGGTGCTGCGCTCGGCAAAAGCGGCATTCCTCGTGAGAAGCTGTTCATCACCACCAAAGCATGGATTTCCGAAATGGGATACGACAACACTCTCCGAGCGTTCGACTCGTCGCTGGCAAGATTAGGCCTTGATTATCTCGACCTGTATCTGATTCACATGCCTTTTGCCGACTACTATGGTGCCTGGCGTGCGATGAAAAAACTATACGCTGAAAAACGGGTCCGTGCTATCGGAGTCTGCAATTTCGAACCCGACCGCCTGCTCGATTTGTGTCAAAACACGGATATTATACCGGCAGTCAATCAGATAGAAACCCATCCGTATACCCAGCAGACAGAAGCCATGCACATCATGCAGTCGCTTGGCATACAAATGGAAGCATGGGGACCGCTGGCTGAAGGAAGAAACGGCCTGTTTTCCAATCCTGTCTTGTCGGCCATCGGACAGAAATACGGAAAAACGGCGGCACAAGTCGTGCTGCGATGGCATCTGCAGCGCGGGGTTGTCGCAATTCCAAAATCGGTCCACAAGGAACGTATGACGGAGAATTTCGAAGTCACAGACTTTCGTCTGTCCGAAGAAGAAATGCAGACAATTGCCGCAATGGATACCGGACACAGCCTGATTCTTGACCTTCATGCGCCTTCCGAAGTCGAAAGGCTGTATCAAATTCCATGCAACAACTGAAAACACCTATAAAACCTTTATCAAAATGAAGAAAATATTCATCATGCTGATACTTTCAGCAATAACAACCAATTTCATTATGGCACAGAAAAAGATAGTACAGACAGCCGGACGCGACCAGTTAGGAGAATTTGCGCCCAAATTTGCGGAACTAAACGACGATGTTCTTTTCGGTGAAGTGTGGAGCCGCACTGACAAACTTGGCCTGCGCGACCGCAGCCTGGTTACCATTACCGCACTTATCAGCCAGGGCATAACCGACAACTCTCTGACATTTCACCTCCAGTCGGCAAAAAACAACGGCATCACGCGCACGGAAATAGCCGAAATAATCACCCATATCGGCTTCTACGCCGGATGGCCGAAAGCCTGGGCAGCATTCAACCTCGCAAAAAATGTGTGGGCTGACGAAACAGCCGACAGCGACAGCAAAGCTGCCTTCCAAAAAGAGATGATTTTCCCAATCGGAGAACCCAACACAGCCTATGCAAAATATTTCGTCGGCAACAGCTACCTCTACCCTGTATCAAACCAGCAGGCAAATATTTCCAATGTCACGTTTGAACCGGGATGCCGCAATAACTGGCATGTCCACAAGGCCACTAAAGGCGGAGGACAAATGTTGATAGGCATCGCCGGACGCGGCTGGTATCAGGAGGAAGGCAAGGAAGCACAAGAAATCCTTCCGGGCACCGTCATTCACATTCCTGCCGGAGTCAAACACTGGCACGGTGCGGCCGCCGACAGCTGGTTTGCCCACCTTGCAGTTGAAATCGACGGGGAAAACATGTCAAACGAATGGCTCGAACCCGTGACCGATGAAGAATACAACCGTTTGAAACATTAAACACCACCTTTATGTTCAAGACTATTTTAGCAATACTAACAATGATAGGGATACCATTTTCCCTGTGTTCACAACAAAAAACGAATATGGACAAGACTCAAACAAACGCACGAATTCTCGTCGCCTATTTTTCCGCCACAGGCACCACAGCCAAAGTGGCAGAAAAACTGGCCGACGCAACAGCCGGAGAACTTCATGCAATCGTTCCGGCACAACCTTATACCTCCTCCGACCTCGACTGGAACGACAGCAGTTCCCGCAGTTCCAAGGAAACCAACAATCCATCCGTACGACCTGCCATCGGAGGAAAGGCATTCAGCACGGACCGTTTTGATGTCGTGTTTTTGGGTTATCCAATCTGGTGGGACATGGCACCAAGAATCATCAACACCTTCATTGAAAGCCACAACCTCGAGGGTAAAACAATCATACCGTTTGCCACCTCAGGCAGTAGCGGCATTTCCAACAGCATAAAAGTGCTGAAAGAAACATATCCCCACCTTCAGTGGAAAGAAGGGAAACTACTCAATCATGCAAACGACAATGACATCCGGAAATGGGTAAAGCAACTGGGATATTGATACCCATGCTCTATGACCGAATCGAACATTAGACTTTATGATAGACTTTTGCGCAGTTCTCAGACTGATTGCATTCTGCCTTTATCGAAAATGCAGTTGGCATTGAGAAAAGACAGAATGCAAAATGCTGCCAGCAGTGCGTAAGACGACTAAAGAGCCACCCAAACACGCTATTAACAACAAAACCTTTGTTGACCATCTTGGATGATAATAGCCGTTATACCCTTGAAAGTACAACGGCTATTGTTTTTTCTCTCAACCTAAAATAAATATCAAAATCCTATTCCTCACTCAAATTCGAGAATCCGTATCCACTTTGTTGCGGCAACAGGCTCCAGTCTGAAAAATACGGATTATTGAGCAACGATTCCGGAACTTCTCCCGACAAACAATTGCCGGAAATATCGAGGTACCTCAATTTCTTCAAATTACCCAATTCCGCCGGGATTTCGCCAAAAAGTGAACTATCGATGCATATCAGATATTCAAGTTGTTCGAGATTTCCAAGTTCTGCCGGCAATTCCGCTGATACGGTAGAAAAGGAAATTTCGAGATATTCCAACGTCTTTAGTTCCGTTACTGAACGAATATCACTAAACGGACACACTACAATTCTCAAGTTGCGCAATTTTTTAACATTCTTAACCCACTCGGGTAATGTGGATATTAGAGATGTCCCTAAAATTATTTCTCTGAGTTCAGGAAATACAGAAAAATCGGGCATTGTCCTGACAGCCTCTTCCGTCATTAGACTTAAAGAAAGAGCCACAACCTGTCCCATCCCATTAACACTCACTCCATCAAACTCGACAATAGAATTCTCCTCTTTCCACGTATTCCTCACCGAAAAAGGAGCATTTTCCCCCCATTTCTGTCTCAACAGCAAAAGAGCCACTTTGTCAAACTCTCCGAATTCAGTATCAGTAATTTCATAACCTTCCCGCTGGGGATTAAACCAGAAATTAGAATACATCTGACTACGTTTCAAAGATTTAGGCACCTGTCCCGTCAACTGATTGAATCTCAAGTCAAGCATTGAAATTGTTTCGGAAAGTTTGCCTAATGCTGAAGGTATTTTGCCACTAAGCCTATTGACGCTCAGCATCAAGGTCCCAAGATTCGACAAATTTGCCAACTCGGCCGGAATTTCGCCTGTCAGATTGTTGCCATCAAGGTAAAGTCCCGTCAAATCAGCTGCATTGCCAACTTCGACCGGTATTTCACCGCTAAGATTATTTTCACTTAAATCCAGTGCCTCAAGCCCCGGTATGCAGAAAAGCGCTCCACTAAGAGGACCCGTCAGACCTTGGTCAAAGAGTCTGATTTGAAATGTCTTCTTTCCTCCCGTTTTATTGACATTGATACCTTCCCAGTCACTCAATTTTCTATCCATTCTCCAATTCCATTCAGCAAGGGTGCTTTCCGAAGTCAACTTACTGAAAACAGAATAGAGAATTCCTTTGGTAAACTGTTCCATGTCGTCAACGACAGTCACCGAGCATGTGGCCGAACGGGAACCATCTTCCGACAGAATGGATATTTCAGTCGTGCCGACACCGACGGCTGTCACCGCTCCGTTTTGGTCAACCTTGGCAACAGACTCATTTTCGGAACTCCAAACGACATTTTTATTCGAAGCATTTTCAGGAAATACTTGTGCTGAAAGCGACACAGTTTCGTATTCCTTTTCAAAAGAAAGCGTTGCGGCTGTGCGATTAATTGCTACCGCCTCCACAGGAACATAGCCATCTATATTTTCAGACTGACATCCAGCAACCATCAGAACAACGGCAGCCAACAACATAAAACGAAAAGCTTTCATCCGTAAAAAGATTTAAGTACTACAATCTACGATTTTTAAACATATTATTTACCTAATCAGGCACACATTCTTCGTTTGCGAATATACGAATTTAAAACGACAAATAATGCATCCCAACTGCATAAAAACGAGAAATCCCCGCCAGAGAGCTGACGGGGATTTCTGCAAGTGAAAAAATCTTATTGTTTAACAAGAGTTGCCTTGAGCTGGTTAGCGTCGCTCAAGTCAAGCGTTATCTTGTAAGTACCAGCATCGGAAATTGTGCAGTTAGGAGCATTGAGCGTACCGAGATCGTCGAGGCTACCGCCGAGGCTTACATCCCAAGCGTTGTTGGCGCGGAATTTCAATTCACCGGCTGTCAAAACTACAGTACCTTCCCAAACGAGTCCGCCATTGTAAGTAAGGGCAGTTTCGCTGTCCCAACCGCCAGGAGTAGCGTTACCGATAACTCCGAACGAATTGATCTTAGTAGCTACGTAAGTCAAATCGTTAAGGTCGAGTTTGAAGTACATGATACCTGTTTCTTCCAGCGCGATGTTACCTCCGTGGTCAGCCAAAGTGCCTGCTTCAGCACCGGCACCGTATTGAACAGGTTCCCAATCCAACTGAGCCGTAAACTTGAATTCGTTAGTACCTTCGAAAGTCATGTCAACGAAACCGGTCAGCACGTTTGATTCTTCTTCACAAACATATGATGTACCGGCTGCTGCATTCCAACCGTTGAATGCACCTACGACATACAATATCGGAGTATAGGCCTTAATCTGATAAGTGCGTTCCAGCATGTTGATTTGTACCGTGTATTGGCCGGTTGTATTGATCGTGTAAGCCGAAGCTTCTTCACCTTGATACAACTTGCCGTTTTCTGCACCAGGACCCCATGCATAGAGGTATTCGTTACCCGGGTCGTTCTTTGCAGCCTCAACATCCTTGGCACCCATAAACTGGATATTGCCCTGTTGCAGCACAGTCGTCAACGAGAACACTGCATCGTCGTAAACATCAGCTTCGCTGTGATCCAACTTGATGAGCGTTTCATCCCAACCTTCACCAAACCAAGCGTCAGTTACGATATAATAAGCTTCGTCAACAAAAATACCCAAGTCAACCGGAGTAACCGTCTGCTCTGAAGCATTCAGATAAACATCAGCGCCACCAATCTTCACACGGGTATCACCGTCCGTGAAATAAGGAGCAAAACGGAAATGTACGGTGCGGGCATTCGGAGTCTTTCCGAATAATGTGCGGAAAGCATTATCCAAATCTGTTTTAGCCACCTTGCTTTCGGTAGTAGCCACCAAAAGTTTGTCGCTGAAATCAGCGGCAGAAGCAACCTCAACGTTGTAAACGATAGTAGTACCTTCGTTCAGTTCCGGGCTCTTGACAGTCTTGATCAATTCAAGAGAATCGCCTTCAAATGTGTTCAAATTGATGGAAGCTGCCAATTCATTGCCAGATGCCACTTCCACACCATCAACCGACATGACCGGAGCCTGCGGGTTGCTTTGCGGAATTGCTTCTTCGTACTCGTCGCAAGCAGTAAAACCGAGAGCGAGAGCAGACATTAAAAATATTCCTAATTTTTTCATATCAATCGTTTTCATTTGTGGCTTCCGCCTGGCGGACTATAAAAATGTCCGCCGGAGTCAGCCGTTTAAGGTTATTATTTTACGCTTGCTTTACCTGTTACAAAGTTCAAATAAACTTTCAAGCCTTGATTTGCTGTTACACGTTCCTGGTCACCGCCTGTTCCACGGTAAGCAATCTTGCCGTCTAAGAAGATGAACTCAGTGTGCCACCAGTCACCTGCCCATGGGTTACCTTCAAGATCCAACGGGTGGATACACAAGCGAAGTTCGCCAGTTGCTGCCAATGCCGGAGAAACGAAATCACCGTCAGCAGTTTCAGGAGCAACGAATGTCCATTCCGGCATATCGCTCCAACCGTTGTCACCCAAACCTGTACAAGCACCATAAACATATACATTAGCCGGGAAGACTGTCACTGTATAAAGAAGGTCACGACCTGACAAAGCAACAGAAACACCGAAGATATACCATCCGGACTTGTTTACTGTAATGTTCTTGTCGTTGTCGGCAGCAAATTCAAGACCTTCAACATTAGATACCAAAGTAGTTCCTTCATATCCGAAGTCACCGCCCCATTCAGCTTTCGTGTTGAACTTGAAGCCTTCGCCTTCTGCAACGTAGCGGATGCACCAGAACTTGTCAGGAGTAGAGTGAACCGGAACCATTTCGGCAGCGTTCAACCATTCCCAACCGCAGAAGTTACCAATCATGTACATTGTAGTTGGCAATTCAACTGCCGGCAATGCAAAGTAAGGAATTACATTCAGCTTCACAGAGTTGGAAGTGATTTCAGAATCCTTCACCTGTGTATTGCTGAGCTGAGACTTAACGCGAACGTAAACAGGTACTGTACCTCCTGCTTCAGCCAAAGCAGCATCAATGTCGGCCTGGCTTTCCCAACCGTAAGTTGTGCAGACACTCATTGCGAAATCGTTAGCATCGATATCGATGTCACATACGCTGTAAGTAGTCGACATAGCTACAGGAGTGGCAAAATCCTCTGTCTTTGACAGTTCAATCGTATATTTGCAGACAGCTGAATAACCGTAGTCCGGCTGAGAGAAAGTCAGGTTGAGAGCACCTGCATTCTGCAAATCATATACACCGTTGGCAAATTGCGGTGTGTTGAGCACAAAAGTTGTCGGTTTCTGATATTGTGCCACTATCAGTGACGGCTCATCGGTTTCACAGGAAGTGAACATCGACAGACCGGCTATCGCCAATAATAAATATTTCAATTTCATAGTATTCACTTTTTAAATGGATTAATAGCCTGCATTCTGATATGCACCAAATTCAGGTTGAGCTGCAATCACGTTAGCCGGAATAGGATAAACGTTCATGTGTGAGCCCATGTCTGTACCGCCGGCAACATAGCCCTTCCATGACCATGTATAGCCGCTTGTAAACTTGTTGAAACGAACAAGGTCGGTACGACGGTGATTTTCCCAGTACAATTCGCGGGCACGTTCGTCAAGAAGGTCGTTAGCCGTTACATTTGTCCAAGTAGAAGCACCGGCACGTTCACGAACCACGTTTACTGCTGCAATTGCTTCGTCAGCATTACCCTTGCCGCCCATAACGTAGCATTCAGCCTTCATCAAATAGATATCAGCCAAACGGAACACCGGAAGGTCTGTATCCGGGTGAGCATTTACATTCAGAACTTTTGCAGATTCTGCGATGTTGTCAACTGCGATAGGCTTAGAATTGTCGGCTTTCGGGAAAGAACCGTCAGCGTTCATGATAAGGTTAGTGAACTTAACAGCAGCATAACCGTTGTTGAACTTCGAGAATTCAGTATTTTCCTTTGTGAAACCTTGAGCTTCCTTGCTCCAAAGGTCATCGCGAACGTCTGTTGAGTTGAACTTGTCGGAGAATTCAGCACGAGCGTGCATACAGCCCCATTGGTCATTCAAACCGTAGTCAAGACAGCTCATATAATATTTCTGGTCAGCCATTGTAGCATTTACGAAAGCTGCAGCCATCAGGAAGCGAGTACCGCCGTAAGCCTGAATGTTAGTTGCATCGTAAGGAATACCCCAAAGGATTTCGTTTTCAGCAGAGTTTGAACCGCCCGGCATGTATTGGTCGTTGTTGGCTGCAAACAATGCATGATAGTTGTTGGCCAAACCTGAGCTCTTGAAACCGCTGCCCTTGTGAGCATCGATAATCTGGTTACAAAGGTTCAAGCACTTTTCATAACCGTCAACTTCACCGTTAGTATAAACCTTAGCGTTCAAATAAACTTTGGCAAGAAGTGCTTTCACACCGTCAAGGCCAACACGTCCGTATGACGGTTTTGCATTGGCAGCTGGCCATGCAGCGATGATGGCTTCCAATTCTGTTGTCAAACGGTTGTAAAGATCTTTACGAGTGATAGGCAGCGGGCTGTCGCCATAATCCATAGTTTCGTCTACCCAACCGCCGTTACCGAACAAGTCGAGCACATACCAGTAAGAAAGAGCGCGGAGAGCGCGGGCTTCCAAACGATATTGTTCAACATTGTTATAGTCTGTACGTACAGCCGGAGTCAAATCGATGCCTGATTCCAAAGTCTGACGGATAAAGTCGTTGCAAAGAGCAATGGCAATGTAAAGACGTGAATAAGTACCGTAGATGTTCGCGTTGTTGTTAGCCCAAGTACCGGTTACGATATCAACCACACCGGCATCCGGCCAAATCCACAATGTTTCGTCAGTCGGGAACTCGTTCAACATATAGATGGCACGCGGATAGCAGCCGGCACCCATATCGAGACCGGACATATCCGAAGAACCTTCACCGCTCTGACCGGAAACGGCAAGAACAGAATAACATTTAGCAAACACCTGCGGAAGATATGTGTCAGGGTCAGCTTCTACGTTTGCCCAAGTAAATGAATTCGGGTCTTTTGGGGTAACATTAAGGTCGTTAACGCATGAAGTCATTGCAAACCCCATACCCAATGCAAGGCAACCTGCTGTTAATATTTTATTGATATATTTCATATGAGAATCAAATTAAAGGTTAGAATGTTGCTACCAATCCCAAAGAGTAAGTTGTAGGACGTGGATATACATTATTATCGATACCTCCAAACACTTCCGGATCCAAACCGTTATACTTTGTGATTACAAACGGATTTTGAACGGCACCGAACAAGCGCAGACGCAAGTTGTTGTTCAAAAGGTTCTGCCAAGTGTAGCCAAGTGTGATGTTGTCGCAACGGAGGAAGCTTGCGTTACGCAAGTAGTAGTCGCTCAACTTCAATTCCTTACTTTCTTCAAGAGTACCGTCGAAATAGAAGTCATTTACAACCAAGTTGCTCAAGTTACTGTTCTTCCAAGTGTTACCCAACACTGTACGGTCTGACAATACGTTGTTGTAAACGTAGTTACCGATGTTAGAGCGGAGAACGATACCGAAATCCCAGTTCTTGTAGCTGAATGTGTTGCTCAAGCTCATTGTTACTTTCGGGTCTTTCTGATGACGCAATACGCGGTCTTCACCTGTAATCTGTCCGTCACCGTTCTGGTCTACGTATTCACCTTCGATTGGTTTGCCGTTAGCATCGTAAACCTGTTCGTAGAGGTAGAATGAATAAGCAGGGTAACCCACCTTGTGTGCTTGAACTGTATTACCTGTACCACCAGAAATACCACCTGTATTGATGAAGTAGTTCGGGTCGTCTGTAGAGTTCAATTTAGTAATTTCGTTCTTGTTCCAAGCAACGTTGTAGTCAACGGTCCAAGTAAAGTCCTTAGTTACAATCGGACGGGCGTTGATAGCGAATTCAACACCGAGGTTGCGCAATGTACCGATGTTCTTGTTCATTTCGTTGGTTGTTGCACTACCGATAGGAACTGTAACATAGCTCAACAAGTCTTTAGTGTCGCGCAAGTACCAGTCCAAAGATGCAGTGATGCGGTTGCCAAGGAATGCAACGTCGATACCGGCATTGTAAGTAGTTGTTTCCTCCCACTTGATGTTCGGGTCATATCCGCCCGGATAAAGTGTAGGATAGTAAACATATTCGCCGTTCGAACCAACTGGGTTGATGATGCCCGGATAGTAAGAACCTTGGATTGAGCTCTGGTAAACGGCCATGTATGGGAACAAAGAACCGATATCCTGCTGACCAGTTACACCCCAGCCCAAACGCAACTTGAATTCATTCATCACGTCAGTTGCATCCTTAAAGAAGTCCATGTTGCTGATCTTCCAAGCCAAAGCTGCTGATGGGAACAGACCCCAACGGCAATCCTTGTGGAAACGAGAAGTTGCATCGTCACGAAGAGTGAATGTCAACAAGTAAGTGTCCATCAAAGAGTAGTTGATACGACCGAAGAATGAAACCAACTGAAGTTCTGACATCCATTGATAGCGAGGTTTGTTTTCAAACACGCTTCCGATAGCGTCTTTAGAAGCTTCATCGATAACCAATGAGTAAACACCGTTGTTATTTACCGGATTTTGGTAACCGGCGCTCATGAATACGCCATTGTCGTTCCATCCGTAGTTGTCGAAGTTCTGCCAAGAATAACCGACAGTCACATCAATGTTAGAATCGATAGCGTCGATGTCTTTCTTATAGTTGGCATAGAAGTCCAACAATGTATTGATCTTACGTTCGTATTTGTAAGTTTCTACGCTCGCACCGTTCTTCTTGTATGAACGCCAAGCTGTCTGTGAGTTTTGAGCGATAGTGTTGTATTCGTTAGTCTGTGACCAGTCGTAACCCAAGTTCAAGTTCAAGTGAAGTTCCGGAAGGAAGTGAACTGAGTAATCCAACTGCAAGTTACCGTTTGAACGGAGAACATCAGCATAGTTGTTGCGGTCCATCAGGATAGAAACCGGGTTTTGTGTAGCATTGATATTTGCCAAACCACCTGATTCCCAAGTAGTGTAACCGTTGAACAGCTTGCCGGCAGAACCTTCAGCCATAGCATAGTCGGTATAAACCGGATGAGTCGGGTCCATAGCAACGGCAGCACCAACTGAACCGGAGTCACCAAAGTTGTTCTTGAAGTAGTAACCCTTAGCGTTCAACTGTACGCTCAAATGGTCGTCGAAGAATTTCGGAGTCAAGTTGATACCTGCTGTCACACGGTCCATGCTTGAAGTCTTGATGATACCGTTTGACTTGGTATAGTTGGCTGACACGCGGTAAGGCAAGAAACCTGCAGTACCACCTACGCTCAAGCTATAGTCGTGAGAAATAGTAGTACGGAGCACTTCGTCCTGCCAGTTTGTATTGGCATTGCCCATAGCAAGAACGGCTTCTGAACCTTCACCCCAGTATTGAGTCATCAATGCACGATAAGCATCAGCATCGAGCACTTCCCAAGTGTTGCGGGCGTGGTTAACATACATGTTGGCTGTGAAGTTAACCTGTGGCTTACCAGCCTGACCTTTCTTTGTAGTAATGATGATGACACCATTAGATGCACGAGAACCGTAGATAGCTGTTGCAGATGCATCCTTCAACACTGTCATTGATTCTACGTTGTCCGGGCTGACCATTGCCAACGGGTTTGACATACCCTGTACGCTGGAGTTGTCGATGGGCACACCGTCGATAACGATAAGCGGGTCATTGTTGGCGTTCAAGGAAGCACCACCACGAATACGGATTGTAGCACCTGCTTGTGGGTCACCACCGCCTGATGTTACAACAACACCCGGAGACTTACCTACCAACAAATCCTGGGCTGATGTAGCCAAACCGGCTTCGATTTCGTCAGGTTTCATCACTGACACAGAACCGGTAGCATCTTCTTTCTTGACTGTACCGTAACCGATAGCAACAACTTCGTCAAGAACAACGCTGTTTTCTTTTAATGTAATCTTCAATTGAGTCTGACCGTTGACTGCCACCTGTTGGGTTTCGTAACCGATGTACGATACAGACAGCACTGCGTCCGGAGATACAGACAATGTAAAATTACCGTCAAAGTCAGTTGCAGCACCGGCACTGGCTCCAACAGCAATCACGTTCGCACCGATGACTGGAACACCGGTTTCATCAATAACCGTACCTTGTACAGTTATCTTCTGTGAAAACGCAGGAATGATAACAAACAATGCCATAAGCACTGTAAGCAATGACCTACGATTCAACTGTAAACAAAAGCTCTTCATTCAAGAATTGATTTAGTTTTACATTGGTATTAATAATCACTAATTGTTTTTCTTCGCTAATTGTTAGTCGTTATACACATATACAAACATAGGTTCAAGCAACTCCCCCACAAACGAAAAGAGGGAATCTTCGAATCATAAGCATATATTTTCATACAACAACAATAGTTACGTTGCAAAACTACAACTATTTTTAATACTATTCACATTTTTATTGGCAAAAATATTGGGAGAGCAGCACTTTTAACAACTGTTAATGGGGTATTTTGTCGCAGCACGCCAGAGGAGAGTGTTTACCGCATCCTTTTAATGTCTTCTGTTTCAAGGAAACGTTCCGAATAACGGATTCCCCAAAGGTCATAACGGTCGAGCTGACGGAGCATGCGGTCGACAAAGTCGTCCCAATCCCTGCGCTCCTCAGCCGTCCAGCCGTTTTCGGCTACAGCCGCCAGGCGCGGAAACAGAAAGTATTCCACCTTCCATGCCGTCGGCTCATATTCTGTCCACATGCAGCCTTCCACCCCTATGATCAGGGAAGCCTCCTCTGCGCTGAGCGAATCGGGAACAATGTCAAAATCATACACCTTCTTCATTGGGAGCGGCCAGGCATGCCCCACTTCCGGCTGACGTGCCGACTCAATCAGGTTCAGATAATTCCAACGCATATTTGCCCTCACTGTGCGGTGTCCGGACTTGACCGACTCCACCCCGGCCTCCGGCTTCTGCCAGTTGACCACCACACAATTTTCCGACGCTCCGCCTTCCAGCACTTCATCCCACCCGAAGGCCGTTTTTCCATTCCGCTCAATCACCTTCTGCACATAGTGGACAAAATAGCTGTGGAGAGCCGATTCGTCGTCCAAGCCCTGTTCACGCATGAACTTTTGGGTTTCGTCCGACTCCTTCCACCAGCGCGGTGCACATTCGTCACCGCCGAGATGCACATACGGACCGGGAAACATTTCGCAGATTTCCGTAAACACATCGTTCAGAAAGTCGAAAGTTTCAGGTTTTGGAGCCAACACATTATTAAATTTATTGTAGATACCCCAAGTCAGGGCACATTTCTTATCCTCTTCCGGATTTGTTCCCAGCTCTGGATAGGTGGCAAGCACGGCCATGCAGTGGCCGGGAATGTCAATTTCGGGAATAACCGTGATGTTTCGCTCTGCGGCATATTCCACAATCGTGCGCACATCCTCACGCGTATAGTAGCCGCCATAGGGAAGTTCCTTGTATTTGCCCGGATAAAGGCCTTCAATCTCCCCTTCGCGAAGAGAGCCGAACGACGTAAGCTCCGGACGGCACTTCACTTCAAGTCTCCATCCCTGGTCGTCGGAAAGATGCCAATGGAAATAGTTCAGCTTGTGAAAAGCCATGAAATCGAGGTATTTCTTGATATAGGCCACCGGGAAATAGTGGCGTGCCACATCAAGCAGCAGCCCACGGTAGGCAAAGCGTGGGCGGTCGTTAATTTCCACCGCCTGCAAAATGGCACGTATGCCCGAGCGCGACGGCAACAATTGTATCAACGTCTGCACACCGTAGAAAGCTCCCCCCTTTGCCCCCGCAGTGATGACCACTCCGGCATCGGAAGTCACCGAAAGACGGTAGGCTTCATCGCCCTTCACGTCATCTGACAGGCGCAGCAGAATACCTCCCGTCGCACCGATGACAGGCTTTTCCACCACAGTCAACGGAATACCCAAAAACGTCTCCGCATAGTCGGCAAGATACCGCGCCGTAGGCAACAACGACTTGTCGGTGACGTAAACGGGTGTATTTCGTGAAATTTCGTAAGTACCTTCTGCCTCCACAACCTCCAAAGGCTGCGGCACAATTTTATAAGCCGAAGCATCGGCCGAAAAAGCGAAAGCCACCATCATCAGAATGACATAAAAAGGGTTCAATATACTACGCGACATAATTAAGGTTAAATGCTCGATTTGCAACACAAACTTACGACTATTTTCCGACTCAGCCAACTACTCCGACAGAAACTTAAACCGGCAAAATGCATTTCGATTAACTTTTCGGAAACATTTTCCGGCGATTTTCCGTAAGTTTGCACCCGGAAATAAATGTAACTAAAAAATGGGAGCTTACAAACGAAACTGGATTATCCCGAAGGGACACGAACTCACGGAAATGGACCGCAAGATTCTCTACTATCAGGATCACGGCCACCTGGTCCCGTCGCCGAAGCTGATCAAGACTCCGGAACAGATTGAGGGCATTCGCCGCAGCGGTAAAATCAACACGGGAGTGCTCGACCTTGTGGAAAAAGAAATAAAGGCCGGCATGAGTACGGCCGATATCGACAAGCTTGTCTACGACTACACCGTCGCCCACGGTGCCATTCCGGCGCCGCTCAACTATGAAGGCTTTCCGAAAAGCGTCTGCACGTCCATCAATGAAGTGGTGTGCCACGGCATTCCTTCGGAAGACGAGATTCTGGAAGAGGGCGACATCATCAATGTCGACGTATCGACAATTCTCGACGGCTACTACTCCGACGCATCCCGCATGTTCATCATCGGCAAGACCACTCCACAAAAGGAAAAGCTGGTGCGTGTGGCTAAAGAGTGTCTGGAAATCGGCATGAAAGTTGCCAAACCCTACTGCTTTGTGGGCGACATTGGCCATGCCATCGAACGCCATGCCAAGAAAAACGGTTTTTCAGTGGTACGCGACCTTTGCGGACACGGTGTCGGACTGAAGTTCCATGAAGAACCCGACATTCTGCACTTTGGCCGACAGGGAACGGGCATGCTTCTCGTTCCGGGAATGGTGTTCACCATCGAACCGATGATAAATATGGGTACATGGAAAGTGTTTATCGACGAAGACGACGGCTGGACCGTGGTAACCGACGACGAACTGCCGTCAGCCCAATGGGAACACACATTTGTGATGACCGAAAACGGCCTGCAAATTCTGACCTATTAGGACTTGTCCTGAAAGAATAAACGAAAGCTCCGAGGCATTCCCGGAGCTTTTTTCATATCCGACCTTTCAATTTTTTGAATTTACAAAACAGGCTCCCTGGCGCACGACAAAGCCGTAAAAAAGCATTCTCCGTTTTTGGAATTGTACCAAACAGCTATCGCATTTTGTCGGTATTCGTGTGGGAAATATCGCATAAAATGGTGATTTACAAGCATCCGTTCTGTCACTACATTTGCATATAACATTAAAAAACACAGAACACGATGAAAAAAACAGGTATTTTTTTCGGTTCCACCACGGGAACCACAGAAGCAATTGCCGCAAAAATTGCGGAAGTGTTAGGCTGCGGCAAAGAAAACATCCACTGTGCGGCCGACTTGACAAAGGAACTGGCTGAAAGCTACGACGTACTGGTACTGGGCTCGTCAACCTGGGGAGCAGGCGACTTGCAGGACGATTGGTATGACGCCGTAAACGTGCTGAAATCCATGAATCTGTCAGGCAAAACGGTGGCACTTTTCGGCTGTGGCGATTCGGAATCGTTCAGCGACACTTTCTGCGATGCCATCGGAACACTTTACAACGAACTGAAACCGACAGGATGTACCTTCGCCGAAGGTATCAGCACGGAGGGCTACAACTTCGACAGTTCTACGGCCGTTGCCGACGGGAAATTCCTCGGACTGGCACTCGACGAAGTCAACCAGCCGGACCTCACCGACGAACGAATCGCCCAATGGGCTGAAAACGTAAAAAAACACATAAACTGACTTCCTTAATACAACGGCAATGAATACCGACATTCTTCAACCTCATCCCGACTGCGTGCCGGCAGAACTGCAACTGTTCATGAACTGCATCTATGAATACAAAAAAGGCATCCGCTCTATGGTATTGCTCACCATGAGCAGCCGCCACCGCGAATTTGCCACACAACGGCTAAAAAGCAACGGCATCAGTTATGAAATCCGAACCGTATCGCCGGGAAAAATGAATCTGTTTTTCGGACGGGAAGAGTGTATGGAAGTAATACGGAAAATTGTCATCCGCCCGCTGAACCAGTTGTCGGCCGAAGAGGATTTTATCCTGGGAGCAATGCTCGGCTACGACATCTGCCAGCAGTGCGTGCGCTTCTGCAGCCGGAAGCAACAGGCCTCTGCCTAACAATGTTTGAGATTTCCTCTACATGAAAAACACATGAAAAAAGCACTGCCCACACACGGACAGTGCTTTTTCATATCTTGAAGGTGGAAAAGGACTATTTTCCGCCTTTGCGTTTCTGCTGTTCGCGGAGCATGGCCTGCTGCTGGCGCTGAGCCTCTTCCAGACGAGCCATAAAGCCGCTCTTCTTTTTCGGTTTCTTGGCGTTTTCAGCCATCTTCGCACGCACCTTGTCTTCCTTGATAATCAAACGGAAAGCATAAGTCTGACCGATAGTGATAATCAGCGACAGGAAGTAGTAGTAGCTCAAACCTGCTGCGTAGTTGTTGAAGAACACAAGGAACATCACCGGCATCAGATACATCATCCATTTCATACCCGGCATTTGGTTGCCCGATGGGTTGGACTGCATGTTAATATAGGTGTAGAGGATGTTCACAGCCGTCATCAACAGACAGAACAGGCTGAGGTGGTTGCCGAAGAATGTGGAAATCAAAGGAATATGTGCATCCCATGAGAAAATCACATCCGGAGCCGACAGGTCTTTCGCCCAAAGGAACGATTCACCGCGAAGTTCGATAGCCGACGGGAAGAAGGAGAACATCGCAATGAGGATAGGCATCTGCAACAGCAACGGCAGACAGCCGCTCATCGGGTTCGCACCGGCACGGCTATAGAGTTCCATCATCTTCTGGTTGCGCTTCAGTGCATTTTCCTGACCCGGATACTTGTCGTTGATTTCCTTGATATCGGGAGCGAGCACACGCATCTTCGCCTGCGAAGAATAGCTCTTGTAAGTGAGCGGGAAAAGCACAATCTTAATGAAGATAGTGAGCAGGAGAATAATGATACCGTAGTTCAGGTTAAGACTTCCGAGGAAGTTGAAAATCGGGATAATGACACCCGTATTGATCCAACGGAACAATGACCAGCCGAGCGGAATCATCTTCGTCAGCTTCAGGTCCTCCTGCGGCGAAATAATATCGTCGTAGGAAGCAAGGAGCTTGTACTCGTTCGGACCGAAGAACAGGTGGAAAGAAGCCGGGTTCGGGTTGGTAGAGCTATATTCCATCTGCGACTCTGCCCAAAGCTCTTTCATGAAGTCCTTATGGTCGGGAGCATCCTTTTCAATGACCTTGCTTGTCAAATGGTTGGTTCCCACAAAATAGGAGTCGGCAATAAAGACTGAAGAGAAGAACTGGTCCTTGAAGCCAATCCATTTCAACTTGTCTTCCACTTCTTCGCGGTCGTTGCTCGTTTCGCTAAGATTGTCAACGTCGCCGCCCTCGCCCAATTGCTTATAGAACAATCCGCTGTTGCGTTCCTCAAACATTTCGCCCATTTCGTGACGGGCCATTTTCTGGTACCAGTGGAAGTCCATCGTGGCAATATTTGCAGGAATGATGGTGTTCATGTTCTTTTGAACGATGTCCATCTTCACCAGATAGCTGTTCTGCGGCAAAGTATAGCGGATACCGAACTCAACGCCTTTGCCGAATTCCAGCAGCATCAGCACCGTAGAGTCGTTTTCCTGAACAGGCTTGAAATAGAAGTCCTTCGTGTCGAAGCGCTGAGTGTGAGTGTTCAGCACAAAACCGTAGGCATTATTGTCGTTGCGGTATAATTCGCAAGGCACCGTATTTCCTTTTGAGTAGGCCGTATAATTTTTCAGCGTTACCGACGAAATCACACCGCCTTTCGTAGAAAGGTCGAGAGCCAGCAGGTTGTTCTGAAGTTTCACCGTCGTACTGTCGCCGCTGACAAATTTCACGAAGTTGGAATACTTCGACATCTTGGCAACCGCATCACGCACTTCCTTCACTGCCGCATTATGAAGCAGACGGGAAGACGCTTCCGGAGTTTTTGTCAGACTGCTCAACGGCAACACCGTATCGGACAAAGTAACCGTACCGGCAACTTCACCGTCAGCCAACGAAAAAGCTACAGCTCCGTCTTCGATGCTGTACATCTGTTTCCCCTCTTTTTCCTCAACTTTTCCGTAGAGTTTTACAGCTTCCTTAATCGTATTGATTTCCGCTGTGCTCAAACTGTCGGCCAACACATTGCCGACATTTTCTTCTTTCGCGACATTTTCGGTTGCCGCCTGCTTTACCTGGCTTTCGTCAGGGCCATTCAGCCACATGAAACCGAAGATAACCAGTCCCATCAGGAGCAGCCCGAGAATCGTGTTCTTATCCATCGATTGTAGTCAATAAAAAATTTAAATAGGTTATGATAGTTTCTTATTTCTTGCGATTATCGATTGCAGCTTTCACGAAGCTCAAAAACAATGGATTCGGCGACAATACCGTACTACTGTATTCCGGATGATACTGTGTTCCGATATACCATTTCTTGTCCGGCAATTCTACAACCTCCACCAAATGAGTGGACGGATTTTCGCCTACACACTGCATGCCGGCAGCCTCAAATTGGGCACGATATTCTTCGTTGAATTCAAAACGGTGACGGTGGCGTTCTTTGATGTCGGTCTTACCATAGGCCTGTGCCACCTTCGAACCTTCGCGGAGCACACATTCGTATTCGCCGAGACGCATGGTTCCACCCATATTCGAAATGCTCTTCTGCTCTTCCATAAGGTCGATGACATTATGCTGAGTCTGCGGATTCATTTCCGTACTGTTGGCATCCTTCATGCCGAGCACGTTGCGGGCAAATTCAATCACCATGCACTGCATGCCCAGACAGATACCCAATGTCGGCACGTCATGCTCACGACACCATTTCAAGGCAACAAACTTGCCTTCGATGCCACGCTGGCCGAAGCCCGGAGCAATGATAACACCGTCCATGTCCTTCAACAGTTCTTCAACATTTCCATCGTTCACCTTTTCAGAGTGAATATATTTCAAATTCAGTTTGAAGCCATTGTATGTAGCAGCCTGGAACAAGGATTCGTTAATTGACTTGTAGGCATCCTGCAATTCCACATATTTTCCGACAAGACCGATAGTCACCGTTTCCTTCGCATTCTTCATCATGTCGAGGAAATGGAGCCATTGAGTCAAGTCAGGCTCGCCTTCGAACGGAGTGTTAGTCTTGCGAAGCACGATTTCATCCAGATGCTGTGCATGCATTGTCAACGGCACTTCGTAGATAGTCGGCACATCGATTGACTGGATAACGGCTTCAGGCGACACATTGCAGAAGAGAGCCACCTTGCGGCGCATGGCCGTAGGAATATCCTTTTCCGTGCGGAGAATAAGCACATCCGGCTGGATACCGACCTCCTGCAACTGCTTTACAGAGTGCTGAGTCGGTTTTGTCTTCAGTTCCTTCGCTGCATTCAGGAACGGCACATAAGTCAAGTGGATACAAATACAGTTTGAACCCAATTCCCATTTCAACTGACGCATGCTTTCGAGGAACGGCAACGATTCGATGTCGCCCACCGTACCGCCGATTTCCGTAATCACGAAATCGTATTTGCCCGTATTGCCGAGCAGTTTCACATTACGCTTGATTTCGTCGGTGATATGAGGAATGATTTGCACCGTCTTGCCAAGATAGTCGCCACGACGTTCCTTGTCGATAACGCTTTGGTAGATACGGCCGGTTGTAATGTTGTTGGCACGCGTTGTATGAACATTGGTAAAACGCTCATAGTGTCCCAAGTCCAAGTCTGCCTCGTGACCGTCAACTGTCACATAGCATTCGCCATGCTCATAAGGATTTAGCGTTCCCGGGTCAATATTGATATACGGGTCAAACTTTTGGATAGTTACTCTAAAGCCGCGTGATAAAAGCAAACGCGCCAAAGATGATGATATGATACCCTTTCCCAATGAGGATACTACACCACCAGTCACGAATATGTACTTAGTTTCCACAACTATTTTTGTTTTAATGTTTTATTTTGCAAAGATAGTGCAAGCCGAGTGAAATACAAAATGAATTTATTCAATTTTGTATTTCCAAG
>ULSJ01060202.1_pt1 | contig 26821 bp, 18 predicted proteins | sample 1956291 | NCBI WGS metagenome assembly ULSJ01 (sample SAMEA4835705, study PRJEB28245) | human gut metagenome | biome: gut microbiome; material: fecal sample | place: Denmark | collected 2008 | reverse complement strand
CGGCACCGCCTGCTGCTCTGCATCGAGCGATCTTCCTTCGCCATGAGGCGGGCGGCGATCTGCGCGATTTCATAGCAGGTAGCATTCCGTTCTTCCCGGAATGTACCGTCCGGATGGCCTTCCGCTACGGCCCGGTACGCCCGGTCATCGACGTCACATCGGAAAAGGGATTGGCCGCCGAAGCGGATACGCCCGCCGGAACCGCCCGGAAGAGAGACCGTCCCCGGGCATCGGTTTTTCCGTATCCCCGAAATCCGCCGATGCAAGGGCTTACGGGAAAGCGGGCCCGAACGGCCGGATTCCCCGTCAAAGGGAATCCGCTTTCCGGACCCGGTGCCCCTGCCGATGTTTCCTGTCCGCCGGAGCCTTTTCCGGACACGAAAAAAGCACCCCGCAGGGTGCTTTTTCTGTATGAAATCGGTCTGACCGATTAGAATACGTAGTTGAGGGAAACGGTCCAAGCGTCTTCTTCGTTGCCGGTGTATTTTTCGGTGTCAACGCCGAATGCATATTCACCGTGGAGGTAAACGTTCTTCTGGAGAGCTACGTCAGCCATGAGGTTCCAGTAGGATACGTTAGCAGCAGTCTTCAGATAGTTGAGGACATTGGTGCTGAGGCCGTTGCCGCCGAAGAATACGCCTTCATCTACATCGTTGTATGCGAGGTCGACAGCGAAGGAGCCCGGCTTCTTCAGGTTGAGCTTGCCGTAGCCGATGCCTGCGTTCCACGCGGTGTCGTAGGTGGTATCAGCGGTGGTGTTCTTCCAGTATTCGCCGAATGCACGGAAATCACCAACCGGAACGGTCAGGTTTGCACCGAGGAGTTCGCCGTCGTTGTTCTTGTACTCTTCATCACCCTTGAAGTTCAGGTAATCAACGCCGAGCTTAGCGAAGCCGAAGTCATAGTTGCCGCGTGCATAGTATGCATCAGTGGTAGTGGTGTCGTCATAAGCTGCGTTGAACTGGCCGAAGCCGGTTGCGAGCCAGAGTCCGCCGTTAGCGTAGCTGATTTCAGCGCCGTCGAAGTTGTGGGAATCGCCGTAGAGCCAGCCTGCCTGGTTGCCGAAGTTGTTTGCATAGCGGCCGAGTTTTACGGTTACGTCCTTGCCGAACTTATGGGTAGCGTTGAGGACATCCATGTAAGTGCTGGGTTCTTTATCCTGTTCATTGAACTTCATGTTGGTGGTCAGGCGGCCGTTGATGGTGGTGTCTTCATTGACCTGAGCCTTGATGTTGATACGCATACGGCCGTTCCAGCCGTCTTCTGCAACCTTGCCAGTCGTATCATCTTTAATCTTAGCATTGCTCTGGTAACGCATACGAGCATCGCCGGACCAGGAAATGTTGCCGACTTTCTTTTCCAGGTTGGATACGCGAACGCCCAGGTTTGCCAGTTCGTCTGCATATTCGCCTGCCAGTTTGTTCAGGGTAGCCTGCTGTTCAGCATTCAGCTGATCTTCTTTAGCCATGAGGCGAGCTACGATCTGAGCGATTTCATAACGGGTTACGTTTCTTTCGCCCTTGAAGGTGCCGTCCGGATAGCCTTCAACTACGCCCTGATCGGAGAGATCAGATACAGCCTGATAAGCCCAATCATCCGGTGTAACATCGGAGAACGGGTTAGCAGCGAATGCAGAAACACCAGCGGTAAGTGCTGCAGCAGCAGCGATTGCGAGAATCTTTTTCATAGATTTCTCCTCCTATAAGAAAAATTTTTGCCTCCTCGGTTCTCCCTTCGGAAATTTTTCTCATCGGATTTCGATGCCTGAGTGTTCTGCTCGAGTGACCGTGTTTCCTCTGCACTGCTCATTTCTCTACTCTCGTCGAGTCCGATTTCTTCTGTTTGAAAGGCCCGGGCCGGAGACCGTTTCCCAAGGCTTATCTGTATGATATCCCAAAACTGCCCTGAAATCAAGGTCTTGACAGCAAAAAAGTGACTGAAGTTCACATTATCTTTACGTAGGAGTCTGTTATGTTCCTCTTTTCTCCTGATAGCCGAAATCTTCGATTCCACCGTATTTTTTCGGCCTTTTCCCTTCTCATATCTGTCTCAAGATAAGCCTGAAATCTGATTTATCAGGAGCAGGATATAGATTTCTTTTATGATGAAATCCCGCTGCAGGACAGCCTTCAGCCTTTCCCCCGCAATAAAAAAGAGCGGAGATCCGCTCTTTGCCATCCTGCTATTTTTCGATGTTCATCTGATTCTGGGCCGCACCGAGCATCACTGCCAGCCGGTACATTTCCCGCAGATCCGGTTTCTCTTCCTTTCTTGCCTCCTCATAGGAGATAAGACGCACCTGTCCCCGTTCCATACCGGCAAGCATCCGGTCTTTTCCCTCCAGAAGGGCCCTGACCGCTGCCGCTCCCAGAAGGGAACCAAGCTGTCCGTCCCGGGCAGTGGGCTGGCCGCCCCGCTGAATGAAGCCCAGGATGGTCGCGCAGATGTCGATGCCGGTATGTTCCTTCAGCCAGGGAGTCAAACTTCCCGCATCATCGCTTCCTTCGGCACAGATGATGATGCTGTTCGTCCGGCCTTCCTTCATCTGCTCCCGCAGGCTCGCCGCCAGCTTTTCCCGGCTGAACGGCACCTCAGGGATAAGAACGTACTCCGCTCCGCATGCCAAAGCCGCATGGAGCGCAATCTGCCCGGAATACCGGCCCATGACTTCCACGACGGCGGCCCGGTTGTGGGCAGAGGCACTGTCTCTGATCCGCCCCACAGCGGAAACAACGATATTCACGGCCGTATCGTGACCGATGGTTTCATCCGTTCCTCTCATATCATTGTCAATGGTTCCGGGCACCGTCACGGTGGGCACGCCGAACTGAGAGATTTTTTCCGCCCCCTGAATGGAGCCGTCGCCGCCGATGACAACCAGTCCCTCGATGCCGTGCGCTTTCAGGATGCCTGCTGCCCGTTTCTGATTTTCTTCCTCAAAGAAAGCCGGACAGCGGGCTGTTTTCAGCACGGTCCCTCCGCGGAGGATAATTCCGGAAATGGAGGACGGCCGCATGGGTACGATGTCTTCCTCCAGCAGTCCCTGGTAGCCGCGGTAAATCCCGCAGATTTCCGTTTTATAAAAGAAGGCGGTCCGCACCGCACTCCGGATTGCGGCATTCATGCCGGGCGCATCACCCCCGCTGGTCAGTACAGCAATACGTTTCATAGAAATCCCTCCTGTTTCGAAAAAGCCTGTCCCGTCCGGGCTTTCCCGGCGGATTCGTGTTCTTTTATTTCATATTATATCATTTCTCCGAATGCCTTTCCCGGCTTCGGCAGGCCGGATATCCTTCTTCCCGTGCTATAATATTTTTGTCAATTTATTTCAGAAAACCGATCATTTAAGGAGTCTTTTATGCTGATTATAGGCTGTCATCTTTCCGTTTCCCGCGGCTTCCTGGCCATGGCCAAGGAGGCCTCCTCCATCGGGGGAAATACTTTCCAGTTCTTTCCGAGAAATCCCCGGGGCGGCCGTTCCAAACCCTGGAGTGAGGAGGACACGGATGCACTCGCCGGCTGGATGCAGTCCCATCATTTCGGACCCATCCTCTGCCACGGAGCCTATACGATGAATGCTGCCTCCGTCAAAGAGAATGTCCGTGATTTCGCCCGCACGGCAGTCCGGGAGGATCTGGCCAAAACGGCCCGTCTCTATCACTGCATGTATAATTTCCATCCCGGCGCGCATCTGGGGCAGGGACAGGAAAAGGCATCCGTCCTGATTGCGGATATGCTGAACTATGCCATGGATCAGGAGTTCCTTCCCGAATGGGTGCTGCTGGAAACCATGGCCGGAAAGGGAACGGAGGTGGGCCGGACCTTCGAGGAGCTGGCCGCCATCATAGACAAAACAGAGCGGAAGGATAAGCTCGGTGTCTGTCTGGACACATGCCATACCTATGACGCGGGATATGACTGGGTGCAGGATATGGACGGAATATTTTCCCATTTTGATGAGGTCATCGGACTGGAAAAGCTCCGGGCCATCCATCTGAATGATGATAAGAATCCCCTCGGCAGCCGCAAGGACCGGCATGAAAAAATCGGAGAGGGAACGCTCGGCCTTGAAACGATCGGAAGGCTCATCAATCATCCTTCCCTGCGGAATCTTCCCTTTTATCTGGAAACGCCCAACGAGCTGGACGGATATGCCCGGGAAATTGCCCTGCTCAAAACGCTCCGCACCGGAGACTGACCGTTTTACTCTATTTTCACAGAAAGGAAGGCATGAGCGGCCGTTCCCCGCCGCTCCCGGAATATGAAATTCATCCATACTGCCGATTGGCACTTAGGCAAGCTTCTGAAGGAGCATTCCATGACAGAGGACCAGCGCTGGCTTCTGGAGCACCGTTTTCTTCCTCTGGTCGACCGGGAGAAGCCCGATGTAATTCTTCTCGCCGGCGATGTCTACGACCGCTCGCTTCCTCCCGAGGAAGCCGTCGAGGTATTTGACTGGATCACCGATGAAATTGTCGGAGTCCGCCGCATTCCCATGATGATTATCAGCGGAAATCATGACAGCGCGGAAAGACTGTCTGTAGCCAGCCGGCTGCTCCGCTCCCGGGGACTGTATATTTTAGGCCCCGATGACCGTCTCCGTCCGGTCATTCTTTCCGATGCCTGCGGAGAAGTTGCCTTTCTTCCCCTCCCCTATGCAGAGCCTGCACGGGTACGGGTACTGCTGAACCGCCTCGGCCTGGAAGACGCAGAAAAAATCAAAACCTATGAGGACGCCGAGCGGGCCCTGTCCGGCTATGTTCTGTCTCTTCTTCCGGAGGAAAAACGGAATCTCCGGAAAATCTGTCTGGCCCACGTCTTTGCCGCAGGCGGCTTTGCGTCCGAATCGGAGCGTCCCCTTTCCATCGGCGGCTATGACCGGATTTCCGACGATGTATTTGCGCCCTATGATTATGCGGCGCTGGGGCACCTTCACCGGCCGCAGAAAACACAGGCTTCCTCGGAAAAAATCCGCTACAGCGGCAGTCTCATGCGGTACTCCTTCGACGAGGTCCGTCAGAAAAAGGGCGTCATCATCGGAGAAATGGATGAAGAAGGCCGCATTTCCGCCCGGTTTGAAGAACTGCTTCCCCGCTTCCAGGTGCGTGTTCTGGAAGGGACCTTTGAGGAACTCATGGGCGATGAGACGGAAGCCTCTGAGGATTACCTGCAGATCAATCTCACCGACCGGAGTCCGGTCATTGACGCCATGCCCCGGCTCCGGAAAAAATTTCCCAATGCGCTGGGCGTGGCGCAGGACATGGGATACCGGGAAGACACAGGCGAGCGGATTGCCGAGCTGGAAACGATGACCGATGAGGATATCCTTTCCCATTTTGTTTCCCGTTTCCGGGATCATCCCCTGACAGAGGAAGAAAAGGAACTGGCCCGGACCGTCTGGGAAGAGGTTTATCGAGAGGAGGAAAAGAAATGAGACCTATCCGGCTGACCATGAAGGCCTTCGGCCCCTATGCGGAGGAAACCGTCATCGACTTTGAAAAGCTGGACGGCCGCCGTCTTTTCCTGATCTGCGGTCCGACGGGAGCGGGAAAGACGACCATCCTGGATGCCATGTGCTATGCCCTGTACGGCAAAACCAGCGGTGACAGGGACGGAAAAAATATGCGGAGCGACTATGCCGATACATCGGTGCGGACAGAGGTCACCTTTGATTTCGCCCTGGGAAATCATGTGTACCGGGCTTACCGCTCTCCGGAACAGCTGTTGGATAAGAAAAGAGGCTCCGGCCAGACGGTTTCCGCCATGCAGTCGTCCCTGTCGGAGCTGGAGAACGGCAAGGAAATCCATACCATCGAAAAAGGCGTGGAGGAAGCCGCCACCCGCCTGATCGGCCTCAATGCCAACCAGTTCTGCCAGGTCATCCTTCTCCCCCAGGGGGATTTCCGCAAGCTTCTCGTAGCCAAGGCCGATGAACGGGAAGCCATCCTGAAACAGCTTTTCAAGACAAAGCGTTTCTCTGATTTTCAGGACCGCTTAAAGGACCGTTTCCATACGCTGATGAACAAAAAGAAGGAAGAAGAAACCGCCCTTTCTTCCGTCCTGCAAATGGAAAAAGCAGAAGACGCGGAAGAGCTCCGCACCAGAAAGGATACCGCCGCACAGGCAGGAAAGGACGCCGGCCGTCTCCATGAGGAACTGGAGCGGAAATACGGTGATTTCCGGAAGGTCTTTGAAAAAGCACTTCTCCTGTCCAATCATTTCGAGGCGCTGGAAAAGGCTCTGTCGGAAAAGAACCGGCTTCTGGCGCAGAAAGACAGCGTAACACAGAAAGAAGAAGACCTGTCCAAAATCCGAAAGGCCCGGGAGCTTTCTCCCTATTTCGATGCGCTGGAAAAAACGATTCGGGAAGGGAAAAAGGCCAATCAGGAAAAATCCAAAGCAGATGCTCTGCGTCAGAAAGAACAGACAGCATTGAAGGAGCTGCAGCAGCAGGCTTCCGCACTGGACCTGCAGCGTCCCGGTATGGAAAAAGACCGGCAGGCTCTGGCCGTCATGAAAGAGCAGATTCCCCGTGCAAAGGAATATGGGCAGGCAGCGGAAGCGCTGCAGCAGGCAGAAAAAGCGGAAAAACAAGCCGCCCTGCAAAGAAAGAAGCTGGAGGAAGCAAGCCAAAAAGCGCAGGCAGAGCAGAAACAGAGGGAAGATGAGGCCCTGTCCCTGCGCAGGGACTATATCTTCGGACAGGCTGCCATCCTGGCCCGGCAGCTGAAGGAGGGAGAGCCCTGTCCGGTCTGCGGCGCCGTCCATCATCCCCTGCCTGCTGTATCGGACCGGCCGCTTCCCACGGAGGAGGAAGTCCGTCATGCGGAGCAGAATGCTTCCCGTGCAGCCGAAGAGGCCCGGAAAGCAGCAGAAGCCTTCACCCGTTTCGAAGGTACGGACTGGCTGCAGGTACAGAATGCGCTTTCTGCGGCCCGGACCCGCATTGTCTCCCTTGCGGATATCCCGGAAAGATTCCGGGACCCGGATATTCTGGCGCAGGAGATCCGGAAGCTGGAAAAGCAGCTCAGTAACTGGGATGCCGCACAGAAGAAAAATGAAGAAGATCTCCGGGAAGCCTCCGCAAAGCTGGGAGCTGCCGAAGCATCCTATAAGTCGGCGGATGAGCAGAGAAACAAGCTGGTACAGGATTATAAGCAGCAGCAGGAAGCACTCAGCCGGAGAGCACAGGAGGCGGGCTTTGCTTCCCCTGAGGACTGCCGTGCCTGGCATGACCGTCTGAAGGAAGAAGAAACACTGGCCGGAGAAATCGACCGGTATAAAGCAGACCTCACCTCCGCGGAAAAGCGTATTTCCGAGGAAACAGCACAGACCGCAGGACAGCAGAAACCCTCCGTGGATGCTCTCCGGGAGGAAGATCAGTCCTATCAAGCCCGGATCAAGCAGGCTCTGACCGTGCAGACCGAAAAGGAAAAGGAAGCCCGCCGCCTGGAAGAGGTGCTCCGAAAAACCGCCGCACAGGCAAAACAGCTGGAAAAAACCGAAAGGGAAGTCTCTCTGGTATCCGGCCTGTACAGTCTCACCCGGGGCGAGCGTTCCCGGATTTCTCTGGAACGGTATGTTCTGGGCACCCTGCTGGATGAGGTAGCCAAGGCTGCCAATCTGCGCCTCCGGGAGATGAGCCGGAAACGGTACTCTCTCCGCCGCATGTCCGGCGACAGCACGCTCGGCCGGGGCGGCCTGACGCTGGAGGTGTCGGACAGCTATACCGGACGGACAAGACCTGCCAACACCCTTTCCGGCGGGGAAACCTTCCTTGCGTCTCTGGCCCTTGCCCTCGGTCTGGCCGATGTGGTGCAGGCAAGACAGGGCGGTGTCCGGCTGGACACCATGTTCATTGATGAGGGCTTCGGCACACTGGACCCGGATTCTCTCAACAGCGCCATGAACACACTGATTGATCTGCAGAGTACGGGACGGCTGGTCGGCATCATTTCCCATGTGCCGGAACTGGAAGAACGGATTGATGCCCGGCTCCGCGTCAGAACAGGGAAAAAAGGCAGCACAGCCGCTTTCGAGGTCGAATAGCAAGAGAAAAAATACCGCGGAATCAACAAAAAAAGGCATCGGGATAATATTCCCGATGCCTTTTTTATAACCCTGATCCTTTCCCTTCTTACCGCTTCCCTTACACAGTCTGTATGGCCGGCCGTCTGCTCCGGCAGCCATCTTACTTTGACTGTCCGGCCTGGGCGCCGGTTTTAATTCCTTTCCCGGACATTCAATCTCTGTACCACCGATACTGCAGGTACCGCCTAAATCGTCTTTCCGCCGCACAGAAGCTGCACCTTTTTCCGCAGTTCCTTCTCCTGAAAGCGCTCACTGAAAGAAACCTGAAAATGTCCGTTCAAAACCTCGAATGATTTGATGCGGTCTATACGATAAACAGCAGGCAGCAGTTCCTCCTGCTTTTCCGGATCTCCTTCCCGGAATGCCATCAGATAAAAATAATATTCAGAAAATAAAATCCCCATCGGTTTGATTTTCCGCTCTATCGTCCCGCTTTTTTCCAATTGTTCATACCGGATTTTGATCATCCGATGTTCCTGTACAGCCTGCTCGATATCCCACAAGCAGGACAAAATCCGTTTTTCATGATCCGGCTCTGTATAATGATACTTTTCATTAACCAGCAGACGGGTAATGAGTTTCTTATTCTGTTCCGGCACGCTGCAGGCCACCAGTTTGTCCAGAAGGGGAAACATTTCATCTTTTCTCATGGAACGGCTTTCCATAAGAATTTTGCATACAGCCAGAATTTCCCCGTTGTTCAGCAGAGAAACCTCAGACTGTTCCAGCCGATATCCCTTCATTTTTCGGTCATACACAATATCCTGATGTAATTCCTGTTCCGCGAAAAAGCATCTCAGAGACTCCAGATCCCGGCGAATGCTTCGCTCTGTGACATGAAACTGCTGCGCCAATTCCTTTTTTAAAAGGACATCTCCGCGGATCAGACGAAAAAAGATCTGCAGCAGTCTCTCCGATTTCGCCGCTGTTTCATCCATACAATCCTCCCCCAATAACAGACCGCCATTTTTCCGGCCTGTTCCAATGATTTTTCCTTCATCCGATACAAAATATCCGCCGAGTCATTCGTTCCGTCTCCGATGAAGAATTTCCTTTCCCTACAGGTTTTGCTGTTGTCTCCTGAAGAAAAACCTGTAATTTTTCATAAAAATCCAGACGCATAGTTCTAATACATCTGAAACATTACTTTCGGCCTTCCTATAACTCTTAATACCTCCCTGTGATTTATGATTTCCATTTACGGTAAAAATATTATATCAAACGCCATGGACAGCCACTGTCACTCTTTCTGTCTCTTCGACTTTTTCTCCTCTTCCGCAGCTGAGAAAATTTTTCCCGGAACCCTTTGTATTCTCTGCGTTTCCGATTCGTCTGTCTCCCTTGCTTTCCATTTCCATTTTCAGTCTCCGTTCCCCGAGGCCTTTCCTTTTTGCCAAAAAGAAAACACCGGGAATCCCCGGTGTTTCCGTTCCGACCTTTTTTCCGCAGCAAAAAAGGCGCTCTGAAAGAGCGCCTCTCTCTTACTTCTGTATTTCCGGATCAGATCAGTTCCAGATTTCTCATGATTTTTCCCAGCACGCCTTCAAAGACCTGCATTTCCTCTTCCGACACGCCGCTGTAGAAGGAACGATCCATATCCTTCGCAGCCTTGCGGCTGGCCTGTTCCACAAGCTTTGCCTTGTCAGTCAGGAAAAGGCGGTATTTCCGGGCATCATCAGCCATTCTTTCCCTGCTGATCAGCCCTTTTTCCATCATGGATTTTATCATTACCGTAATGGTCGGATTGGTCAGGTTCAGCGCATCCTCCAGCGTTTTCTGGGTAATGATGTCTTTTTTATGCGTCGACAGGTAAGCAATAATGAGTGACTGCCGGGCAGTAAGTCCGAACTTTTTCATGATGCCCGACTGCTTGAGAAGCATGATCTTATGTGCCTGTCCCAAGTTGTAGGTCAAACCCAGGTGGTCACTCCCCGCCATATCAGCTGCTTTCAAATGAATCTGTTTCTTCATAGCTCCTCCATCTCATTTCCTTTGCTGAAAACTTTCCTCCGGTGCTGCTGTGCCGTTTTCCTCTCCCCTGCTTTTATTCGGAGAGCCGTCCTCTTTCTCCGTAAGCGTCCAGCGGTTGTCCCGATCAAATTCCCCTCTGTAATGATGATCACCCATGGTAATCAGAAAGTATGTCTGCTCTCCCGATTTGTCCCGGGTAACCGAAAATGCAGAATTTTCTGTATAACAGCTCTTTCTCCCGATGAGTCTTCCGTTCTGCCGGACTTCCAGAATCATCCGGCGGTTTTCCCAGGTCATTCGGAATTCCGTGAATTTTCCGAAGCCGTCATCGAAGCAGAGTGTGGATTCACTTCTTTCAGAAGAGCTGCCTGATGCTCCGTCAAAAAAAGAATAGGAATGATTTACTTCTCTGTAAAACGATGTGGAAGCAACGTTTTGTCCGGAAGCCGGTTCTGCCGCCCCCGCACTGTATCCGCCGAAAATCCCGACAAAAAGAAGAACAGCCATGCCCGTCTTCTTCAGAACCTGAAAACTCATAACTCGGAAAGCTCCCTTCTCAGCGAAATTTCTATTAAAGAGACCCTTTTATTTATTATATAGCATAAAATGAATGAGTCAAAATTTATATTTTCTTTATAAGAATCTGCGAAAAGCACCGATTCCTTCGGTCAAAATACGGTTTTCTTGCATGATATTATAGATTTTTTCTATGATAGATTCTTTATTTTCCGTCAGAACTGCAAAATACCGTCTGAAAAAGAGCACTTTCTCCTGATATTTGCTTATTATAGCCTATCCCATCATTCTCCGCTCATACTAAAAAAAACGATTTTCGTTCAATTCAGGTCTGTTTTTTATAATAGGCCGAATCATATTGATATTTCTTAAAAAAGTTTTCTTTTCCCCGAATCATTTCTATAAGCCGGAAATACATATTATGAATCTCCCGATTTTTTCTGAAATCAATTTCTTCCGATCATCTCGTTTCACAGAAAACGTCCTGCAATAATATAGATTATTCTCTTTTTATCCCTCGGATTCTGTTGTACTATATGGATAAGAATAGAGATTGTGAATTTCATTTGTTTTTGCCGGAACAGAACCGGTCTGCCCTGCAGCGATGATGCCGGCCTGTTCAAAGGAGGAACCATATGAGAAAAACAAAAATTGTCTGCACCATGGGCCCCAATGAGGATAATGAAGCGCTTCTTGACCGGATGGCGTTGATCATGGATGCCGCCCGCTTCAATTTTTCTCACGGCACCCATGAAGAGCATCGGGCCCGTCTCGCCAAAGTGCGGGCCGCCGCCAAAAGAGCGGGCCGGCCCATAGCCATGATTCTGGATACAAAGGGGCCGGAAATCCGGACCGGACTGTTGAAGCACCATGCCTCGGTGCTGCTCCGGGAGGGAGAATCCTTCTGCCTCACTGCGGAGGATATCGAGGGAGACAGCCATCGGGTTTCCGTTTCCTACAAAGAGCTGCCGCAGGATGTGCGCCCGGGGGAGGAAATTCTTATCGATGACGGACTGATCGGACTGGCTGTGGAAAGCACGGACGGCCCGGACATCCTTTGCCGGGTCAGAAACGGCGGTGTCCTCGGCGAAAAGAAAGGCATCAATCTTCCCGGGACCCGGACAAACCTCCCTGCCCTGACGGAGCAGGACCGGAAGGATATCGCCTTCGCTGTCGAAGAAGATATGGATTATATTGCCGCTTCCTTCATCCGGGATGCAGCCGGTGTGGAAACCATCCGGGAGATTCTCCGGAAGGCAGGCAGTCCCATCAAAATCATTTCAAAGATTGAGTGTGCTTCGGCGGTGGAGCATTTTCAGGAAATCCTGGAGGCTTCGGACGGCATCATGATTGCCCGGGGCGATCTGGGGGTAGAGGTCGACCCGAAAACCGTGCCGCACCTGCAGAAGGAAATGATCGATGCCTGCAATTATGAGGGAAAACCGGTCATCACGGCAACCCAGATGCTGGATTCCATGATCCGGAATCCCCGCCCCACCCGTGCGGAGGTCACAGATGTGGCGACCGCGGTCAATGACAATACGGATGCGGTCATGCTTTCCGGAGAGACCGCCAACGGGAAATATCCGGCAGAGGCTCTGGAAATGATGGCCTCCATTGCGGAATATACGGAACGGTTCATTCAGCATGAGTTCTTCCGCTATCGGGACATGGACAAGAGTATTTATGATTCTGTGGCCAATACGACCTGCCGTGCTGCCGTAACGGCCGCCCATGAGCTGCGGGCCAAAGCCATCTGTGCACCGACCGACAGCGGAGCCACCGCCCTTCTTCTTTCCAAGTACCGTCCCGATGTGGATGTATATGCCCTTTCCTCCTTCCCGCATACACTCCGTCAGATGATGCTTTTCTGGGGCGTCACACCGGTCTTTGCAGAGAAACAGACCGATACGGATACTCTTTTCTCCCAATCCATGGATAAGCTCCGGGAGATGCACATTCTTTTCCCGGATGATCTGTGCGTCATTACAGCCGGCATCGGTCAGATGGGCCTGCCCCATTCCAACACGAATGTAATGCGGATTATGAAAGCCTGAATCCCGGTTTTATTTTCCGGCATCCGGATACTCTCTTCGGGCGCCATTATATATATGTATAAAATATGGAAGGCTGTTTCTCCGGCCCGGAATCAGAAAGCACACAGAGCCGGCAAAGGGAAACAGCCTTTTGTCTATCCGGCTGTTATATACTTGTATACTTTATTTATGCCAAATAATCATAAGGCTATATTTTTGAGCCGATCGGTGTTATATTGTTCCTAGATCATCATGTATCTGATACTTTGATTTGTAAGAGGAGGCATTCCGATGGCAAACTACAATCCCTACGAAAATATGCTCCATGTTCTGGACAAAGCAGCGACTGTTCTGGGCTACAAACAGGATGATTATGATTTCGTCCGTTATCCGGAAAGAGAACTGACGGTATCCATTCCCGTACGGATGGATGACGGCCATGTGCAGGTTTTCTCCGGATACCGGGTACAGCATTCCACGGCGCGCGGTGCTGCCAAGGGCGGCATCCGTTTCCATCCGCAGTCCGATGAAAATGAAGTAAAGGCACTGGCAGCGTGGATGACCATCAAAAATGCCATCGGAAATATTCCCTACGGCGGGGCCAAGGGCGGCATCCGCGTCGATCCCCACAAGCTGTCTCAGAGAGAGCTGGAACGGCTCACCCGGGGCTATATCAGAAAAATTTATCCCATCATCGGACCGGACAAGGATGTTCCGGCGCCGGATGTCAATACAAACGGACAGATTATGGCCTGGATTGCCGATGAATATGCTGCACTTTCCGGTACCTGGCAGCCCGCAGTCGTCACTGGAAAGCCGCTCTGCACGGGAGGATCCCTGGGCAGAAATGAAGCGACCGGCCGGGGACTTCTTTTCACTCTCCAGACCTGGTGCGAAAAGAACCATAAGGATATCAGCGGACTTACCATGGCTCTCCAGGGCTTCGGCAATGTAGGCTCCGTAGGCGCTCTTCTCATGCACAGAGAAGGTGTAAAAATCACCACTATCGGGGATATCAACGGCACCTGGCACAATCCGAACGGACTGGACATCGAGAAAATGTATGTTTATGCCAACAGCCACGGCCGTTCCCTCAAGGGCTACACCGAAGAAGGGGCTGTTCTCATCCCTACGGAAGAACTTTTCAGCCAGGATGTGGATGTTTTCTTTGCAGCCGCTCTGGAAAATCAGCTGAATGCAGATACCATGGGACTCATTAAAGCAAAGCTGATCCTGGAAGGGGCCAACGGTCCTACCACAGAAGAAGCAGACGCTTACTTTGAAGAAAAAGGCATCGAAGTCCTTCCGGATGTCATGGCCAATGTGGGCGGTGTCGTAGGCTCCTATTTCGAATGGGTACAGAACCGCACCGGCTACTACTGGACGGAAGAAGAATACAATGACCGTCTCCGCAAGCAGATGCGGCAGGCTTATGAGGATGTCTTTGCCCTGAAGGAAAAATACCATGTCACCTATCGTCTGGCAGCTTATATGCTCGCTCTCCAGAGAGTCGTGGAAGCACAGAATATGAGAGGATTCCTGGGCTGATTTCCTTTTGTCCTTTTCAGAAAAATCTCCTCCGCAGAAGCAGGGGAGATTTTTCGTTTTCGGACAGTCCGTCCTCAGGAGAAAATATGCAGATTATAAGAGCTTACCGTCCGTCAGACATCGGGGAAATCACGAAGCTGTTTTTTCGGACAGTCCGTGAAACAACCGCAGGAGAATATACGGAAAAGCAGCGCGCTGTCTGGGCGCCCTGCCGGCCTGACCCGGATATATGGGACAGGGAACTGCGGGCGCACCATACCGCAGTGGTTCTGGATAAAGGCATTATCGTCGGCTTCGGTGACATCCATCCTTCCGGATTCCTGGACCGTCTTTTTGTCCATGCAGAACACCAGCGGAAGGGAATCGGCTCCATACTCTGCTGCCGTCTGGAAAAAGCCGTTCCGGGAACGGTCACGGTCCACGCATCTCTCACCGCCCGGGCCTTCTTCGAAAAAAGAGGTTATACTGTCCTTGCAGCACGGACAGAAAACCGGAACGGCATTTCTCTTCCCTATTTCCTGATGGAAAAAGTACGGCGGAAAGAACCGGCCGATTGAATTCCTTTCAAAAAAATCGGGAGCTCCTTTTCCGGAGTTCCCGATTTTTCTTTTTCTGTTTTCAGCCTGTTTTCCGTTATTTCAGACAGCCGGAGCGGAAGTTTTCCTCCCGAAGGCTCAGCCCATTTTCTGTACGGTCTCTGCTGCCCATTTCCGTCCGATCACATATACATTTTCCGAGAATTTTTCAATGGCAGGCATGGCCGTTTCCCGGATCGTACGGTACAAGTCATCATTAAAATCCATCGCAGTGACCATTTTTCCCTGCGAGCGGAAAATGAATCCGTGCTTTCCCTCTTCATTGACAGCGAAGAGCACTTCATCGATATGCTTATCACTGTACATCTGATCCAGCCGGTCCCATACGGCGCTCTTCATCAGCTCCACGATGCGGTCATCCATGCCCGCATCCCGTATGGCAAGCTTTTCCTTAAAATCATTGAAGGAGGTTACCAGCCGTGCCGTATACCCCTGAAACTGGCGAAGAAGATTTTCATATTTTTTCTCTCCGCCGCTTCCGTCTGCCAGAACAAAAATGATGAACCGGTCTTCCTGCTGGTGATAAAGGAAATTATAATTCAGAAGCGTTTTGGCTCCGCAATGGGGGCAGACAAACCGGAAAGCGCTGTTGTCCCGCACAGCCTGCCGCATTTCCGGATTTTCCTTTGTATTGATGCCGTCCCAGACAGTGAACGGCGATGCTTTCCCGCACTGCGGGCAGGTGATATCCTGAGTATTCTTTGTCGACATAGGTTCCTCCTGAAATTCTTTTTTCCTATTATACAATAGAAATGTACAGTCCTGATAAAGAATTTACCAAATCGGAGCAAAGAGGACCCTGTCCGGGTTTGACAGGCCTTTCCTGCGGTGCTATCCTATAAGTAATTTCAAAAAGGCAATGACAAGAAGAGTAGGCATGGGGAGCTGTCCCAGAGAGCTGCGCAAGGTGAAAGCAGTACGGCAAAGCATGCTGAAGATGGACTTGGAGCCAGTGGGGCCGAACAGTGAAGTCCCCCGGGTCTGCCCGATACAGCAGCAGGGTATCAAGGCTTCGGCCGGCGTACTTATTAAGGCCGTTACGGCAACGCAGCGGTAAATTTGGGTGGTAACACGAGATTCTCGTCCCTTTCGGGGACGGGATTTTTTTATGGCAAAATCCTTCATCCGGAAGGAAATTCCTTTCCCGATTTACCGGCATTTGCAGGATCTTCCCGTACAGATCCAAGGAGGTATATTATGGACATCAAAACACTTTGTATTCACGGCAGCGACAGAGCAGATGCAACAGGCTGCGTTTCCGTCCCGATTTTCCAGAGCGCTACCTTTCGCCATCCGGAGCTCGGCCAATCCACAGGCTATGACTATTCCCGCCTCGGCAACCCCACACGGGATGCCTGCGAAAAGGTTGTAGCCGCATTGGAGCACGGTGCAGGATGCACAAGCTACTCCTCCGGCATGGCAGCCATTTCCATGGTTATGGAGCTTTTCCGTCCCGGCGATACCATCCTTTCTACGGATGATCTGTACGGCGGCTCCATCCGTCTTTTCCGCCTCATCAATGAGAAGAACGGCATCAACTTCCGCCTCATCAATACCTCCGACCCGGCCCGCATCGAGAAAAACTTTGATGATACGGTAAAGGCCCTGTATGTGGAAACACCGACCAACCCGATGATGCAGATCACGGATATCCGGAAGGCTGCGGAAATTGCTCACAGCCACGGAGCGCTCCTGATTGTGGATAATACGTTCATGAGCCCCTATTTCTGCAACCCTCTCGATCTGGGGGCAGACATTGTCATTCACAGCGGTACGAAATTCCTGGCAGGCCACAATGATACGCTGGCAGGATTTGCCGTATGCCGGGACCCGGAGCTGGCTCAGCGTGTTCATGACCTGTATACGACGGTAGGCGGCTGCCTCTCTCCCTTTGACAGCTGGCTCACCATCCGGGGCATCAAGACGCTTGCTGTCCGCATGGAGGCGGCACAGAAAAATGCCATGCGCATCGCCGAATGGCTGACACAGCAGGAGGAAGTCACCCGGGTTCTCTATCCGTGTCTGCCGGATTTCCCGAACAAGGAGGTTCATGAAAGTCAGTCCCGGGGAAACGGCGCTATGCTTTCCTTCTATACCGATTCCCATGAAACCGCTGCACGGGTTCTGAAAAAAGTACAGCTGATCCGGTTTGCGGAAAGTCTCGGCGGTACGGAAAGTCTGATTACCTATCCGGCTACGCAGACCCACCATGATCTGACCGAAGAAGAACGGGAAGAAAGAGGCATTACGGACTGCCTCCTCCGTCTTTCCGTCGGCATCGAATCCGCAGAGGATCTGATCGGAGATCTGGCACAGGCCCTGAAAGAATAAGCCCTGAACGGATAATCTGCATCCTAAAAAGAAAAAAGAAAACGCCTGCCGTTTCGGCAGACGTTTTTTATTGAGCTGAGCATTCCGGCAGGGAAAGCAGACATCCCGTCTTTTTACCGGCCTGTCCGGATCCATCCCTTTTTCCGGGCCAAGGCGTAGTATGCCGTACCGAGAATGACGACGGCTGTACTCACGACGCCGTACATATACCGGTATCCCAGGACCATGGCCAGTGCCCCCAGAATGGTGGCAGAAAGCCCGACGGCAATATCCAGAGACCAGAAATACGTAGAGGTCGCCACTCCTGTCCGGGAAGGCGGAGCGCTCTGAATGGCAATGGTCTGTGCCGCCGGGGCCAGAGCACCGAAGCCCAGTCCGAGGAAGGCTGCGGAAACCAGAAGAAGCACCGGCCCCTCCACCATGGAAAAGAGGACAAAGCCGATAGCGAAGGAAAGGAATCCCGGATACACCGTGAAATCCGGCCCGTTATGGTCAAATACATATCCCACCAGCGGCCGGGTGACAACAATGATCAGCGCAAAGACCATAAAGAAAAGACTGGTATAGCCGGTCAGGTCCATGGACTGCGTATACATGGGAATAAAAGTCAGGACCCCTCCGTAGGCAAAAAAGACAAAGGTAGACATTCCTACCGCAGGAAGGGCATTCTTATCCAGAAAACTGGATACGGTAAACCTGGCTCTTTTCCGGCTGCCCGGCAGGATGACCTCTTCCGGCAGTTTCTTTCCGTTCCCCGCCGCAAGAGCCAGAACAGCCAGAATTCCCAGAGAAGAAAACAGAACGGCAGAGCCGAAATACTGAATGACCAGAAGGCCGACCATCGGTCCGATGACCATGGCCAGATTGCCGGATACCGCAAAATAGCCGATTCCTTCCCCTTTTCTGGCAGGCGGCAGAATCATGGATGCCATGGTGGCGGAAGCCGTCGTTCCCAGGGCAAAAAGGATGCCGTGAACCAGCCGGAGACCGAAGATCATATCCAGGGAATCTGCAAAATGAAAGGCAATCATAACCAGGAAAAACAAAGCGGAAACGCCCAGCAGAAGCTTCTGCTTGTTCGCCTGATCAATGATTCTTCCCGCAAAGGGACGGGCCGACACTGTGCCGATCTGGAAAAAGGTCATTGCCATCCCGGCCTCCCACTGGCCGCCGCCCATTTCTTCCGCCATATAAATCGGAAGTGATGCGATCAGGATGTACTGCGACATGAAATAAAATAAATTAGTGAGACCCATACCGATAAATTCCCGGGTCCACAAATTGGTTTTTCCCATATGAATGTTTCCCTTTCCGTATTCTATAAACTGTATTTCAGAAAACATTATTTATAATAGCACAAAAGGCAGAAACTATTTATATAAAATTTCTAAACTTTTATCATGATATGCCTAAAAAAATAATAGGCAATCCTAAAATTCTGTCCTGCATCTTTTCTCCTTTTCTCTCTTTTCCCCTCCGCTCATGTATAATATAGGAAATGTTTCTTTTATTTTGAGCAGGCGAGGCGCACTATGTCTCTTCATTTTATTTTCGGACGGGCGGGAACGGGAAAGTCCCGCCGATGCTATGAGGAAATCCGGAACTATGTGCTTTCCGGCCATGACCGCAAGGCATTTCTTCTGGTTCCGGATCAGGGAACCTATACGGCGGAATATCTTCTGGCCGCTTCTTTTCCCCACGGAGGATTCACGGACGTAACGGTATGCGGCTTTTCCCGGCTGGCTTACCGGGTTTTTCAGGAGCTTCATTCTCCCGTAGCGGATGCTCTTTCCCCGCTGGGACAGCAGATCATCATCCGCCGTCTCCTGGAAATGAACCGGGAAAAGCTGCAGGCCATCCGGCGGGCCGCGTCCTATCCCCATTTTTCGGAAGAACTTGCCGCTTTTTTCCATCAGCTTGATACCTTCTGCATGGAGGAGAAAGATCTGCGTCTTGCAGCAGAGCAGGAGGGAGACACCCCGCTGGGGAGAAAATTATCCGATCTGCACCTGCTGTATCAGGCCTACCGGGCCTACCTGAAGGAGCATTTCTCCTATGAAGGAAGCCTGTTTGACCTGCTGGCGCGGGAAATCCCGAAATCCCGAATGATCCGGGATGCCCGGATCTGGATAGACGGCTTCAACGGACTGGTTCCCCAGAAAATCCGTATCGTATCCGCCCTGATCCGCACTGCCCGGGATGTAACGGTCACGCTTCCCATGGATTCCCCGGAGGAAGCGGCCCTCAGCGGGAATTTTGCCCGGCCGATGCAGCTGTACCGGCAGATTCTGCAGGAGGAACGCCATGCCGATTCGGTGGTGCTGAAGGAGCCTGTCCGCTTCCGTTCTCTCCGTCTGAAGGAGATGGCAGAGCATTTCTTCGGCCGCCGGCCGCTCCCGTTCAGCCGGGGCAAAAGTCCCTCTGTAAGAGCAGATGCCGGTCTCCATATCCTGGAAGCCCCCGAACGGAGCAGCGAGGTCGATGAAATTTCCCGGACCATTGCATCTCTCGTCCGGGATAAGGGCTTCCGCTACCGGGATATCCTGATTCTGCTCCGCAATCCCGACGATTATACGGATCTTTTCGAAAGATCCTTTGCGCTGTATCAGATCCCCGGATTCATCGATCAGAAGCATCCCATGAACAACCATCCGCTGGTTGTGCTCCTGGACCGCCTCCTCCGTTTTCTCACGGCAGAGACACACCGAAAAGGAAGCGGCTGGCGGAAGGAGCTCCTTTTCCGGCTCCTGAAAACCCATATGCTGTCCGAGCTTTCTCCGGATGAGGTGGACCGTCTGGAAAACTACGTCCTTCTCCATCGGATTCGCCCGTCCCAGTGGCATACGGTCTGGGAATTCCGGGAAATCCGCAGTCTGGATGAAGCGGCACCGCCTCCCGACGACAGAGAGCGGGAACAGCTGGCGCAGGTCAATCAGTGGAGAGAAAAGGTCGTCTGTCTTCTGGATGATATCACCGGCCGCTGGCGCACTGCCGTCACCGCAGAAGAAAAATGTGCGGTTCTGTATAATTTCCTGCTGGCGGAATCCATCCCGCAGAAGATTTTTGCGCTGGACGAAAAGGACGAAGAACAAACAAATCTGCGTCCCCATCTCCAGGTATGGAAAAAGGTTCTGTCCCTCCTGGATGAAATCGTCCATGCTGCCGGAAAGGACGGTCCTTCCGATGAGGATTTTCTGGCAATGTTTGAGGACGGCCTTTCTGCGCTCACCTACTCCACCATTCCGCCTTCTCTCGACCACGTGACCGTCACCGGACTGGACCGCGGCTATTCCATGGAGGCCCGGGCTGTATTCATCCCCGGCGCCGCAGAAGGAGATTTCCCGAAACGGCTGGAAGAGAGGGGCTTCTTTACGGAAGCAGAAAAAGAGCGGCTCTATGAGCAGTCCTCGTTCCTCTTTTCCTCCAATCTGATGCAGCAGATTCACGAGGAGGAATTCGCCGTATACCTGGCGTTCACCCGTGCCCGGGATGTCCTCTATATTTCCCGTCCGAAGATGACGGAGGACGGAAAAGAAACGGAGCTTTCCTTCCCGGTTTCCCGGCTGATTGCGCTTTCCTACCCCTCGGAGGTCCGGGAGGTTTCCATCCCGTCTCCGGAACGGAACGATCCGTCCTTCTTCTGTCACCCCGGGGAAGCGCTGTCTTTCCTGCCGGGCGTGCTGCGGGAAAAGATTCCCGGAAAGGATTCCTTCTGGACCGGCCTGGTATCGTGGGCCGCAAACAGCAGGGACTTCCGTCCGCTCCTTTTATCCCGGCTGCGGAGTCTTTCCTATGCCAACCGGTCTTCCTCCCTTCCGCCTGCTCTGGCTACCAGACTGTTCAAGCCCGGCGGACGGTTCTCCAGCTCTGTCACCCGCCTGGAAAGCTACCGGAGCTGCCCGTACAAGTATTTCCTGCAGTACGGACTGTCCGTAGAGGAGAGAAAGGAAGGCGGAATCGAAACGCCGGACTTCGGACTGTACCTTCATGCGGGACTTCATCAGTTCGGAGCGGCTCTCGAAAAGGACCGCAGACAGTGGCGGGATGCCACAGATGAGGATATCGAGCACCTTTCCTCAGAAATCGCCCGGAATCTGTCTGCCCGGATGAAGTACGGCATTCTTCACTCCGACGGAGCCTCCCGCTATACGGAGCGGGAACTGAACAAAACCTTCCGGAATGCACTGGTGACCTTCCGGGAATGGAGCCGCCGTTCTTCCTTTGATACAAAAGCACTGGAAAAGGACTTTCTCGTCCGCCTCGCTGCCGAGGAGGGAGATTCCCTCACGCTCAGAGGAAAAATCGACCGTCTTGATGTCAGCGGAAACCGGGCGGTTATTGCCGACTATAAAACAGGCGGAGCAGAGGCATCACTTCGGGAAATCGTTGCCGGCCTGAAACTGCAGCTCCTGACATACTTCCTCGCCGCTGCGGAGGAAGCGGGGAGAACAGGAAATACACTTCTTCCCGCCGCACTGATGTATATCTACCTGTCCGGTGATGTGCGGGCCGTCGCCCAGACGCCTTCCGGCGGCATTCCGAAGCTTCCGGAGAAAGACAAGGCCGCCGGGTATTTCCTGAATGACCCGCAGGTTCTCCGCGATCTGGATGCCCATATGGGAGAAACCGACTCCTTCCTGGCCGTGCGCCTGAAAAAAGACGGGACCTTTTATGCCTCCCCGTCCGTCCTCACGGAAGAAGAGTTCCGGAGTCTCCTCACCATCGTACGGAGAAATATTCTTTCTCTGTACCGGAAGATGTGCTCCGGAGATATTTCCATCCGCCCTGTCCGGTTCGAAGGGAAGACGGCATGCACCTACTGCCCCTACCGTTCCGTCTGCCGCTTCGATCCGTCCCTGCCGGGAGAGGAATATGACTATGCCCCGCTTCCCGGCAATGCATTTCTGAAAAAGAATCTCGCCGCCATTGCTGCCGGAGCCGATATAGCGGAGCTGGCCGCCGCAGAAAGAAAAGAAAAGGAGGATTCCCATGAGTAACCATTGGACCAAGGAACAGGAAGACGCCCTGAATGCCCGGGGAAGGAATCTTCTCCTCTCCGCCGCGGCAGGAAGCGGAAAAACGGCCGTCCTTACGGAGCGCATCACCCGTCTGGTCACCGATCCGGAGCATCCGGTCAATATCAATGAACTGCTGGTCCTGACCTTTACCAAGTCTGCTGCTGCGGAAATGAAGGCCCGGGTATCCTCTTCCCTCACAGCTGCGCTGAAGAAGGCCGATGAAGAGCATCAGGAGGTGCTTGTGCACCATCTGGAAAAGCAGATTTCCCTTCTGGGAAACGCCGCCATTTCCACCCTGGACTCCTTCTTCCAGTCTCTGGTCCGGCAGTATTTTTACCTGCTCGATCTGGACCCCAAAACAAAAATTCTTTCCGATGAAAACGAGCAGTACCTTCTCTCTGAGGAAGTCCTCACTGAGGTGCTGGAAACCTTTTATCAGAAGGGCGACCCGGATTTCCTGGATACGGCCGATTTCTTTGCCGGCCGCTATCAGGACAAAAAGCTCCGCGCCGCCGTCCGGGATCTGTGGAATTTTTCCCGTTCCATGGCTTTTCCGGAGGTATGGCTGTCCCGTCTGCCCGATGCCTATGCCCTTCCCGAAAATGCATCCCTCGATGACCTTCCCTGGACAGCTTCCGTACGGGAAACCCTTGTGCGCTCCGCAGAAAAAGCGGCGGATCTCTACCGGGATATCTTTTCTCTCATGGAGAATTCCGAGCCGATCCGTACCGCTTACGGCGAAATCCTTTCCGGGGAATACGATTTCTTCTCCCTGCTGGCTTCCGCCGAAAGCTGGCGCACCCTGTACGAAAACAAAGATTTCTCCTTTGCTGCGCTCCGTACGAAAAAGAGCGATCTTGCTTCTTTCGGCATGACGGCGGCTCAGTTCAAAGAGCTGCCTCCCGTATCCCGCATCAGGGACATCCGGAATCAGGCAAAGGATATATTTTCCAAAGAAATCGCGCCGATTCTTTCCGTTCCGCAGTCTCAGTGGCTGGAGGAAACCCGGGCCATGCAGCCTGCCGCCCGGGTCCTGTCGGAGCTGACCCTTGCTTTTTCAAAAGCCTACACCCGGAGAAAAAAGAAGGAAGCGGTGATGGACTTCAACGATCTGGAGCATTATGCGCTGGACATCCTGCTGGATCGGGACAATCCCGATTTTGATCCGATGCGGGCCCGGGAATTCCCGTCGCAGACCGCTCTGGCTCTCCGTTCCCGGTACCGGGAAGTCATGATCGATGAATACCAGGATACAAACGGTGTACAGGAGCTGATCACCTCTCTTCTGTCCGACGGAAAGAACCGGTTCATGGTCGGCGATATCAAGCAGAGCATCTATCGCTTCCGCCAGGCAGACCCTACCATTTTCCTCGAAAAATACAATACATACACCCATGACCCGGCCTCCCTCACGTACCGTATCGATCTGAACCGGAATTTCCGGAGCGATGCCTGCGTCCTGGCTTCCATCAATTTCCTTTTCCGGCAGATCCTTTCCGAGCAGACGCTGGAGCTCTCCTACGGAAAGAACGAAGCCCTTTATCCGGGACGGAAGGAAGATCCCCGTCCGGCCAATTACCTGGGCGGTCCGGTCTCCATTGAGCTGATCGACAGCAAATCCGTCCGGGAGTCCGAGGATGCCGATCCCGCACTGAAGGAAATCCAGAGTGCCGCCGCAGAGGGGCGGTTCATTGCGGAGAAAATCCGCACCATGATGGAAGAAAAGCAGCAGGTCATGAACAAGGACGGCACTTTCCGGCCTGTTTCGTACGGAGATATCGTCATTCTTCTCCGGTCCGTATCCTCCAAGGGGCCCGTTCTTCTGAAAACCCTGGAGGAAAACGGGATTCCTGCCGTTTCCGACCGGGAGGATGACTTTGTGCGGAACAATGAGGTGCAGGTTCTCTGGGCACTCCTGAAAATCCTGGACAATCCCCTCCAGGATCTCCCGCTCACAGCGGTTCTCCGTTCCTTTTTCGTCGGACTGGATGAAAAGGACCTGTCCCTCCTGTATCTGCTCAAAAAGGAGGAAAAGGCCGATTTCCTGTGGCCCCTTCTGGAAAAGCAGACCGTCCTGTCCCCGGACAAGACCGAAGCTCTTCTTCGTTTTCTCCGCCAATACGGCAGCTGGAGAGAATCGTCCCTGCTGGACGGGATTGCTCCGCTTCTCCGGAAAATCCTGGCCGATTCGGACTATCTCACCTACATTTCCGGCCTCCCCGGCGGCGCCTTCCGGAAATCCCATGTACTGTCCTTTTATGCACTCGCCCGGGCCAGGGATGCAGGCACGCACAACGGACTGTATCCCTTCCTGAACGATCTGTCCCGCCTGACCAAAATTTCCAGAGAATTCCGGAGCCGGACTGCTTCTGCCGCATCCGATGCGGTCCGCATCATGACCATCCACCGAAGCAAAGGGCTGGAATTTCCGGTGGTCTTTCTCGCCGATACGGCAAAGTCCTTCAATCTCCGGGATTCTCAGGCCGCTTTCCTGCTTCATAAGGAGCTGGGGCTTGGTCTGCAGTATTATGACAAGCCCCACCATGCCCGCTGGCCCAGCCTGTACTGGACGGCCCTGAAATCGGCCATACAGAGGGAAAGCCGGGCCGAGGAAGCACGTCTTCTCTATGTGGCCATGACCCGTGCCAGAGACAAGCTTTTCCTCATCGGCCTGTGCAAGGATGCCGGACAGGATCTGGACCGCTGGGCCGCTTCCCTCTTCTCCTCGGAAAAAGAACTTCTCCCCGCTCATATCACCGGCGATGCCAAAAGCTACCTGGACTGGATCATGCCGGCAGTACTCCGCCACCGTTCCATGGAGCCTGTCTGGAACCGTCTGGACCGTATTCCCCGCTATCTGGAGGACGGAGCAGAAGGGCAGGCAGATTTTCTCTTCCATGTGACAGACCTGCCCTGCCTTTTCACGGAGGAGGAAAAGGCCCTGTGGACCCATCAGAACCGGCAGTCTCCGGAAAAGCAGTCCGCATCGGACCCGCTTGCAGACTATCTGTCCAGCCTGCCTCCGCCTCCTGCCTGGATGGACCGGCAGCTGACCTGGTCCTATCCCCATCCGGGAGCGGTGGAAACGCCGTCCAAGCTCACGGCCACCGCTGCAGTAAGCCTCAGGGAAAAGCAGGAATACGCTGCTGCCGAGGAGCCTCCCTTCCCGTCAGCTCTCCTTGTAGAAGACGGAGACGACTGCATCCCCGCCGGTGCGCCTGAGAACACCGCAGACACACCGCCGGAGGATATGCTTCCTCCGGACTACAGCACCCCGCCGGCATTTCTTACCGATGAAAAAGAAAGACTTTCCGGCGGCACTCCTTTCGGAACACTGATGCACAAGGCCATGGAACTGCTGGATTTCACAAAGATTCCGGCTGACAGAGCGGCATTCCGCCGGGAAATTGAACGGCTGGGTAAGGAACAATTCTTCACGGAAGAGGAAACGCGGATTCTTCTTTCTGCCCGCCACCCCCGGCATCCGCTGGATGCGCTTCTTGCCTTTGCCGCCGGCCCCCTGGCAAAGCTGATGAAACGGGCCGTCCGCATACGGAAGGAAATGCCCTTCTCCATTCTTCTCCCGGCACATTCTTTCTATCCGCAGTGTGAGGAAGAGGAAAAGATTTTCCTTCAGGGTGTCATGGACTGTCTCCTGGAAGGCGAAAAGGGCCTGATCATCATCGATTACAAGACCGACCGGCTTATGACGGAGGAACAGCTCCGCAGGCATTACAGGGAACAGCTCCTGGTTTACCGGGAAGCAGGCAGTACTCTTCTGGGGAAACCCGTACTGGGCCTCTTCCTCTGGTCCTTCGAGCTGGGAAAAGCCATCCGTATTGAATAATCACAGACAGACAAAAAGGCATGAACGATCCTTTCACGGATTCGTTCATGCCTTTTATATTTCCGCCGTCCGGCGGTCTTTTTCTTTTACGAAACAGTGCGCCTCATTGCTCTGTTTCCGGGCTATTCCGGGTTTCTCAGATTCCCAGTGCTTCCTCGGCAGTAGCCGGCATCTTCGGAAGCGGTGTCTTGAACCATTTTTCATGAATCTGGTTCATCGTTCCGTCAGCAGTCAGCTTGGCGATAGCACGGTTCACTTCCTGCTGCAGAGCCTTATTGTCCTTGTTGAAACCGAAGGCAAAGTACTGCACCTCGGAATCGGGCACATCCACTACGCGGAACTGGTCATGTCCGTCGGTAGCGACAAAGTAATCGGCAGAAGGCTTATCCAGCAGTCCCGACCGGGTGCCGCCCGCTTTCAGCTCCATGACAATGTCTGCTGCACTGTCGAAGCCTCTGACCTTCCAGCCCTTGCTCTGCGCATAGGCTGCTGCGGTAGTGCCTACCTGCAGAGCCACCTGTTCATCGGCCGCTACATCACTGGCCTGATGAATGGGGCTGTCTGCTGCTGTAACCAGCGCAAGCTTCGTTTCATAGAACGGTGCCGCAAAAAGAATCTTTTCCGCTCTTGCCTTTGTGGCGGTCATCCCGGAAGCGGTCATATCCACTTCATGGGACTGCAGAGCCGGAATCAGTCCGTCGAAAGCGATATTTTTCCATTCAATTTCCTTTCCCATTTCCTTTGCTACTGCCCGGACCACTTCGATCTCATAGCCGGTGTAGTCTTTTCCGTCCTTGTCCTTGAATTCGAAAGGCACATAGGTGGCATTGGTGGCTACTTTCAGGACATTTCCTGCCGGTGCCTTTT
>ULSJ01037583.1_pt1 | contig 26866 bp, 24 predicted proteins | sample 1956291 | NCBI WGS metagenome assembly ULSJ01 (sample SAMEA4835705, study PRJEB28245) | human gut metagenome | biome: gut microbiome; material: fecal sample | place: Denmark | collected 2008 | reverse complement strand
AAAGACGGAAAAGAATTTGACTGCTATAAATTCCGCAGCATGTGCGTGGACTCCGCGGAACGACTGCAGAAGCTGCTGGAGACGGATCCGGAAGCACGGAAGGAATGGGAGACCTCCTTCAAACTGAAGAATGATCCGCGCATCACCCGATCCGGCGCTTTTCTTCGGAAAACCAGCCTGGATGAGCTGCCGCAGCTGCTGAATGTGCTGAAGGGGGAAATGAGTCTCGTCGGACCCCGCCCGATTGTTCAGAAAGAAGTGCCCCGCTACGGAGAATATATCAAGGAATATTATATGGTGCGGCCGGGAATTACTGGTATGTGGCAGGTCAGCGGACGCAGTGATATTGACTATCCGGAACGGGTACAGATGGACAGCTGGTATGTCCATAACTGGTCTGTCTGGCTGGATATTCTTATGCTTTGGCGGACTATTAAGGTAGTAGCTGGCCGAAAAGGTGCGTATTAAACATGAAAAATGCAGTGGTAATTATACCGATATACAAACCGGATCAAAAGTTTTGTAAATTACTGGATATGCTGAAAAAGCAAAAAAATATTGATTTTGCTGTATACATTATTGATTCCGGATCTAATCAAGCTGATTATGAGGCTTATTTAGAGGGATTAGATTATCAGATAACAAAAATTACGCCGAAAATCTTCAATCATGGCGGTACTCGTCGAGTTGCAGCTCAAAAATATGCGCTGTATCCCTTTTTGATTTATATGACACAGGACGCTGTACCGGCAGATGAGTTTGCATTGAGTCGGTTGATGAAGGTGTTTAACGATAAAAATGTCGGATGTGCTTATGGCAGGCAGATTCCTAATCATAACGCCGGTGTGCTGGGAGCACATGCACGATTATTTAATTATCCGGCGAAGAGCCAGGTAAAATCACTTTCCGACGCTGCTAAAATTGGTATTAAAGCAGCTTTTATTTCTGATACATTTGCAGCTTACCGTACATCTGCTTTAAAAGAAGTTGACTGGTTCCCCAAAAATGTAATATTGGGTGAGGATACCTATGTGGCAGCCAAAATGCTGATAGCCGGTTGGAAATCGGTGTATTGCGCGGAAGCCTGCGTATATCATTCCCATGATTATTCGATCTGGCAGGAGTTTAAAAGATATTTCGATACAGGCGTTTTTCATGCCAGAGAACCATGGATTAGGAAACAGTTTGGACAGGCTGAAGGAGAAGGAAAACGGTTTGTCATATCTGAAATAAGATATGTTTTGTATCATGCACCGTATTTATTGCCAGGGGCTTGCATTCGAAATGCTGTGAAACTCTTGGGGTATAGGTTAGGGATTATAGAAAATCGAATACCTGGATTTGTAAAGAGAAGGTGCAGCATGATAAAAGACTATTGGTAAAAGAGGATAATCACATGACTATTGTTGTTGTTAATGATTTTGGGTATGTTAACGGCGGGGCCAGCCAAGTCGCTATTGAAAATGCTGTGATGTTAAAACAGTTAGGGTATCATGTGATTTTTTTTACCGCGGTGGAACCAATTGATGAACGAATTCAGCAATCGGAAATTCAAGTTGTTTGCACTCATCAAAATGAATGTATTAAATACAGTAATAAGGTCATTGGAGCAATAACAGGACTATGGAATGTTAGAGCGTATAAAATGCTGGATTCAATTTTAAAAAATCTGGATCCCAGTTCCACAGTTGTTCATGTTCATGTATGGATTAAAGCACTTTCGGCATCTATTTTTGCAGCGATTGCAAAAAATAATTTTAAGATGATTATTACAGCACATGATTATTTTTTAGCTTGTCCAAATGGGGGATTTTATAATTATCAGAAACAGGAAATTTGCCCTTATCAAGCATTGGGAGGAAAATGTATTCGAACTAATTGTGATAAAAGAAGTTATACACAAAAGTTATATCGTGTATTAAGGCAAATGATTCAAAATCGAATGATAGCGAAGAATCAAGTGAATTTAGTCTTTGTCTCTCATTTTAGCGAGAATATATTGCGGAAGCAGATTCCTTATGAATATTGTGGGAATGTAGTCTTTAATTCTGTTAAACCGATCCCCAAAATGGAAGATAAAAATAATAGGAGTAAGGATTGTTATATTTTTTTAGGAAGGTTAAGTCCGGAAAAAGGAGCAGATCTTTTTTGTGAAGCTATTTATCGATTGGGGCTAAAAGGAATTTTAATTGGGGACGGAGAAAGTCGGACAAAACTTGAAAGACAATATAGAAATTATAGCCAACTTCAATTTGTTGGCTGGTTATCACATGAATCTATCGGGCAATATCTTCATAGAGGGAAAGCTTTAATTGTACCATCACGGTTGTATGAAACGGCGGTCTTAACAATTCCGGAAGTGCAGATCAATTACGATATGCCGGCTATTGTAGGAGATCAATGTGCAGGTAAGGAGTTTGTAAAAAAAGGAATAGTCTATCGTTCGAATAATTTGAATTCACTAATAACAGCAATAAAGGCTGGGGAAAATAATTTATGGCTGCAATATAGTAATGAAAGTGATTTTGCAAAATATAATAAGCGGCTGGAAGATTTTTATTATGAGATTTTGAGGAAAAGATAGTATATAGTATCTGGAGAGGGCATGAATAAATCTGAAAGTATGGGAAAATGTTGTTATGTTGTAATTTTAAATTATAATAGCTGGCAGGATACGATCGAATGCTTAGAAAGTGTATTAAAATCAGACTATTTTAATTTTAAAATCATTGTTTGCGACAATAATTCTTCGAATGACTCCATAGAACATATGATATCTTGGGCTAATGGAAAAGAAAAAGTATCCTTTTCAATGAATTCTATAATTCAAAACTCAGTGTTGCCAATATTGAAAAAACCTGTTCGCTTTGCCTGTTACTCAGAAACTACTGATTCAAAAGAGCAATTCACTAAATTGGTTAACTTCATCAAAATATCGAGAAATAAAGGGTTTGCAGGGGGCATGAATATTGGTATTAAGGCAGCTATGAGACAATCTGATTGTGGGTATATCTGGTGTTTAAATAATGATACTGTGGTTGATCGAGCTGCAATGAGGTTGATGATAGAGACAATTGAAAGGACAAATAATATTGGTATTTGCAGTTCCAGAACCTTTTATTATTCAGAACCGGAAACAGAACAATGGCTAATTCATAAAACCGGCTTTAATAAATGGCTATGTATTAGTGCTAAGATTTCAGATGAAGAGTTGGAGAAACAACTTATGGCATCATATAATGGTGCGTCTTTTATCATAACGCCGAACTTTATACGTAAAGTGGGTATGATGGAAGAAAAGTATTTCCTTTACTGTGAGGAATGGGATTGGACTATAAGAGGGAAACAACAAGGGTTTAAATTGGCATTCGCTCCGGATAGTGTTGTTTATCATAAACAAGGTAAAACAACCGGAGGTACGGGAAATAAAAAATCCGTTATTGCAGATTATTATGGAGTACGAAGTAAAATTTTATTTACCCGAAAGTTTTATCCTTATTGCATTCCAACAGTATATCTGGGACTCTTGATTACTATTATTAATCGAATCAGAAGAAAGCAATATAAACGTATTTGGATGATTTTAAAATTAATGTTGAATCCTAAACCACTGTTTAAGGCTATGCCGGAAAGAGAGAAAAGATAATGATAAAAAAAGGCATTATTTTAGCAGGTGGCAGCGGGACACGGCTGTATCCGCTAACCAAGGTTATCAGTAAACAACTTATGCCGGTCTATGATAAACCGATGATTTATTATCCGCTGGCATCGCTCATGCTGGCTGGTATTCGGGATATTCTGATCATTACCACGCCACGAGACTCGGAAAGCTTTCAGGAGCTTCTCGGAGACGGAAGCCAGTGGGGAATTTCCCTTTTCTATGCAGTGCAGCCCAGTCCGGACGGATTGGCACAGGCATTTATCATCGGAGAAAAATTCCTCGCCGGAGAAGGCGGTGCTTTGATTCTGGGGAATAATATTTTTTACGGCGATGGATTTTCGAATCTGGCCCGACGGGCTGCAAATCAAAAAGAGGGAGCTACGGTTTTTGCGTACTATGTAGGAGATCCGGAGCGGTACGGCATCGTTGAATTTGATGCTGAAGGGAATGCGGTCAGTCTGGAGGAAAAACCGAAACAGCCGAAATCCAATTATGCCGTGACGGGTCTGTATTTTTACGATGGCTCTGTTGTGGAAAAGGCAAAGACATTGAAACCATCAGCCCGAGGAGAACTGGAAATTACCGATCTCAATAAGCTGTACCTGCAGGAAGGGATGCTTCATGTGGAGACCATGGGCAGAGGCTATGCATGGCTTGATACGGGAACACATGAATCACTTTTGCAGGCGGCATCCTATGTAGAAACCGTACAGGAGCGGCAGGGACTGAAAATCTGCTGTCCGGAAGAGATTGCCTATCAGCTGGGATATATAGATCGGGAGCAGCTGATCCGTCTGGCAGAGCCGTTGCTGAAAAATGAATATGGTCGGTATTTAATGCATATTACGGAGAGAAATTCACCATGGATCTTTTAAAAACAAAACTGGAAGGGGTATATATTCTGATTCCGAAGGTATTCGGTGATCATCGTGGCTTTTTCATGGAAAGCTGGAGCCGCCGGGTGATGGAAGAAGCCGGGCTCTTTTATGATTTTGTACAGGATAATCATTCGTTGAGCACCGTAAAAGGAACGCTGCGGGGCATCCATTTTCAAAAAGGCGATAAAGCACAAGCTAAGCTGGTACGGTGTGTGCGCGGGGCTGTACTGGATGTGGCGGTGGATCTGCGTCACAACAGTCCTACCTATAAGCAGTGGGTTGGGGTAGAGCTTTCGGAAGGAAATAAAAAACAGCTGCTGATTCCCCGGGGATTCGGTCATGGTTTTATAACTCTTACGGACCATGTGGAATTCCTGTACAAGGCGGACAATTACTATGCACCGGAAGCAGACGGCGGCATTCGCTGGAATGATCCGGATATCGGTGTGGATTGGGGGATTTCCGAACCGATTTTATCAGAGAAAGACACAAAGAATCCTTTTTTAAAAGATATTGCGCCTGTATTCTAAGGAGAAAAGCATGAAAATCATTGTTACCGGCGGAGCCGGATTCATCGGAAGCAATTTCATATATTATGAGCTGGCCCATTCAGAGGATCAGATCCTTTGTCTGGATAAGCTGACCTATGCGGGAAATCTGGAAACATTGGTACCTATCCGGGCGGATTCCCGCTTTTCCTTTATCCGGGGAGATATCGCAGACCGGGATTTTATCTATGCACTTTTTGAAAAGGAGAAACCGGATGCTGTGGTCAATTTTGCGGCGGAAAGCCATGTAGACCGCTCTATTACGAATCCCGGAATCTTTCTGGAAACCAATATCATGGGCACGGGAGTGCTTCTGGATGCATGTCGGAAGTATGGCATTCGCCGCTTCCATCAGGTTTCCACCGATGAAGTATACGGTGATCTTCCGCTGGAACGAAAGGACCTTTTCTTTACGGAAAAAACACCTCTTCATGCATCCAGTCCCTACTCTTCCTCGAAAGCATCCGCCGATCTTCTGGTACAGGCGTGGCATCGTACATATGGCGTGCCAGTGACAATCTCCCGCTGCTCCAATAACTACGGCCCGTATCAATTCCCGGAAAAGCTAATTCCGCTCATGCTGATTCATGCATTGGAAGACAAGCCGCTTCCGGTATACGGAGACGGAGCTAATATACGGGACTGGCTCTATACGGAGGATCATTGCCGGGCCATTGACCTCATCCTGCGGAAAGGCAGGGAGGGCGAGGTCTATAACATCGGAGGACATAATGAGCGGGACAATCTGACCGTAGTGAAAACAATTCTTCATACACTGGGGAAGCCGGAGTCGCTTATTCAGTATGTGAAGGACCGTCTGGGCCATGACCGCCGGTATGCTATTGATCCCACAAAGATTCATGAGGAGCTGGGGTGGCTGCCGGAGACAACCTTTGAAGAAGGCATTCAGAAGACGATTCAGTGGTATCTGGATCATAAGGAATGGTGGCAGCATATCCTGAGCGGAGAATATGAAGCATATAATGCAGCTCATCAGTGAAGGAGGTTTCATGAAAGTACTGGTTACAGGAGCGACAGGTCAGCTCGGTTGGGATGTAATGAAAGAGCTGAGAAGACGCGCTATCGATTGCCGGGGAACCGGATCAAAGGATTTTGATATTACCGACCGGGATGCGGTTATGCAGTATATTAGGACATACCGGCCGGATGCCGTCATTCATTGTGCTGCCTATACGGCAGTGGATAAGGCGGAAGATGAACCGGAGCTCTGCCGGAAAGTCAATGCGGATGGAACTTCCTATATAGCGGAGGCCTGCCAAATGGTGGATGCGAAGATGATCTATATCAGCACGGACTATGTTTTTGGAGATGACGGAGACAAACTGCATGAGGTAGATGATTCTCCTCATCCGCTCAATGTATATGGGCAGACAAAATGGGAAGGCGAAGAAGCGATACGGCGTATCTTACAGAAATACTTCATCGTCCGTATTTCCTGGGTTTTCGGAGAGCATGGGAATAATTTTGTAAAGACAATGCTGCGCCTGGGAAAAACGCGGAAAGAGATTTCTGTCGTAGCAGACCAGTTTGGCGCGCCCACCTATACAGCAGATTTGGCACCTTTGCTTTGTGATATGATTTTGACAGAAAAATACGGAACCTATCATGCCTGCAATAGCGGCTGCTGTTCCTGGGCAGAATTTGCACAGGAGATTTTCAAAATAGAGGGAATGGATGTGAAGGTGATTCCCATCAAAACAGAGGAGTATCCGGTACAGGCAAGAAGGCCGAGAAATTCAAGAATGAGTACATATGTGTTAGCAAAAAACGGTTTTGGTATCCTGGAGGATTGGAAGATTGCAGTAGAAAAATATTTTAGTTAACGAAATCCGAAAGATAGATTATGTGGAATAGAGCAGGCTAAATTTAATATAATTGAACAAGTTATTATATTATTTTTGTATACTGTTTGGTAGATTCGTGGCGGAACATATCGGGAAAAGGTTATTGAGTTATATAGGCCGTCAGATTCTATTAAAGTAGGGGGCTCTGCACATATTGCATAAAATGAGACAAGCGTAAGAGACGATGAATTATTGACTTCAAAGGTCTAATACTAAAGAAGGGATTGATACATATGATTATGGCGAATAATTTGTTGAGACAATTTTCCTTACATCAGGATGAATATGAAAAAAAGGCTTTGGAAGTCCTTCGCTCTGGATGGTATATATTGGGAAGGGAAGTAAGCAGTTTTGAAGAAGAATGGGCACAGTATGTTGGAGCGAAATATTGCGTGGGACTGGCCAGTGGATTGGATTCTTTGTGGATTGCATTTCGCTTGCTTGGTATTACCAAAGGAGATGAAGTTATTGTTAGCGCAAATGCCTATATTGCTTGTGTAATGGGAATTACAATTAATGGAGCAACACCCGTTTTTGTGGAGCCAGATGAATATGATAATATTGATGCAAATAAAATTGAAGCAGCTATTACGCCAAGAACGAAAGCTATTCTGGCTGTTCATTTATTTGGCCAGGCGTGTGATATGACAAAAATTATGGAATTGGCTCATAAATATGATTTGAAAGTTGTGGAAGATTGTGCGCAGAGTCATGGAAATCATTGGCATGGAAAATGTGTGGGAACATTTGGGGATATAGGGTGTTTCAGTTTTTATCCTACAAAAGGCTGCGGGGCTTTTGGCGATGCAGGCTGTATTGTGACCAATGATAAAAAATTAGCCGATGCGTGCAGAATATTCCGCAATTATGGGAGTGAAAAAAGGTATCATAATAAAATGGTCGGTAGCAACAGCCGGTTAGACGAAATTCAGGCTGGGCTGCTTCGGGTTAAGCTTAAATATCTTGATGAATTTAATGAAGAAAGAAATAGTTTAGCACAGCAATATTTAGATAATATTCATAATCCTTTGATTCGATTGCCTAAAATACGGCCCGGAGCTGATTCAACGTGGCATCAATTTGTTATTCATTGCACATATAGAGATGCTTTGCAGGATTGGTTGGGAAAAAATGGAATTGGCTCATTGATCCACTATCCGATTCCTCCGCATCTTTCAGAGGCATATGTATATCTCGGTAAGAAAAAAGGAGATTATCCTATTGCGGAACATATGGCAGGAGAAGTTCTCAGCATTCCCATGTATAATGGTATGACACAAGAGGAACAGCAGAAAGTCATTGATGTCATTAATTCATTTAGAGTGTGAGGAAAATAGAAATGATAGAGGATAAAGTACGGGAAATTTTTTTCCCGCAGTTGGGAGATGAACGTGGAGAACTCATTGTAATTGAGGGGGGCTCAGGTATTCCTTTTGAAATTCAACGGGTTTTTTATATTTGCGGTACAAAGCCCGGTGTCATTCGTGGAAAACATGCAAATAAAAAATCCCGGTTTGTTTTGATCAATGTTGCCGGGAAGAGTAAAGTGAAAATTAAAGATGGTACGGGGGAGGAACAGATTTTTGCATTAAATCAGCCGCACCAGGGGTTATATATTCCTTCCATGGTTTGGAAAGAAATGTATGATTTTAGTGAAGATTCTGTATTACTAGTGCTTTCTGATGAACATTATGATGCTCGTGAATATATTCGGGATTTTGAAGAATATCAACAACTGGTAAACCAGAGTATCAAGGAGTAATAAGGGAATGCACAAAAAATATGAAAATCAATATTTTATTTTTGATAATCCGGAGCCGATAAACTGGAAATATCCGGTGAAATATGTATTGGCTGTGATTATGCAGCCTGTTTACAAGCTTATTATGAATATAGCCGGATGTAAGAAAGCCAAGCAGAAAAAATATAAGGTAGCAATCTGTGCAATTTTTAAAAATGAAGCGGCTTACCTTAAGGAATGGATTGAGTTTCATAAAATTGTGGGAGTAGAACATTTTTATCTTTATAATAATTTTTCTGATGATAATTACAAGGAAATCCTTCAACCTTATATAGATGGTAAGGAAATAACTTTAGTTGAATGGCCTTATCCGCAGGGGCAGATGACAGCGTATTACGATTGTATTAAAAAATATAAAGATGAGATGCAATGGCTTGGTTTTATTGATATAGATGAATTTGTAATCCCTAAAAAGGTTGATACGATTTATGCTTTTTTGAAACATTTTTCGCATAGGCCTGCTGTTTTAATGTATTGGAAAATATATGGCTCGTCTGGCTTTTTAAAGCGAAACAAAACTCGATTGGTTACAGAAGATTTTATAGTAAGCTGGCCTAAATATGTCAATATAGGGAAATGTTTTTACAATACTAATTATGATTTTGCTAGGGGTACGAAAAAGAACAAGGTAATGCATCATCTGCTATATACTAAGTTCAAAAAAATTTTGCTTCCACCAGTGAATGTTTTTGATTATAATGTATTATTCAATCGACATTTAGGGATTAGATGCGACTTTCCTATTCAAATTAATCATTACTACACAAAATCGCTAGAAGAATATCAGGAAAAGAAAAAACGTAAGTCAGTATATCATGCATATAATACTCATACGGATAACGCTTTTTTTGAACATGAAATGAAATGTACAAGTGTGGATTATAGCGCATATAAATTTTTAATTAAATTAAAAAAGGCAATGAGGAAAGATGCAGAAAGGGAAGAATAAGCATACAAAGATGTAAATCTTGCTTTGATCAATACAGTTTACTTTGGTGGGAATATGGTGTTGTATATAAATGAAAGTTAATTCTGCTGCAGGTCGAATTTTAAAGAATACAGTTTCTTTATATTTTAGAATGATTTTTTTGACATTAATTTCCCTGTTTACTGTTCGCATTATATTACAGGAATTGGGAGCGGTAGATTATGGAATATATAGTGTTGTAGGTGGATTTATAAGTTTGTTGGGTTTTTTTGTCGGAACGCTATCCCACATGGCACAACGTTTTTTTTCTTTTTATCTCGCAAGGCGAGAATGGGGTATGCTGAGAGCAGTGTTTTCTGCAAATATATTGTTAAATTTTGCAGCAGCATCTATATTATTATTGGTGGCTGAAACAGGGGGAATATGGTTTATTAAAAGCGTTCTTCAAATTCCTGAAGGACGTCAAATGGCAGCCCTTTTTGTGTATGAATGCTCAATAATAACGTTTTTTATATCTTTAATGAGTACTCCCTTTCAGGCAATTTTAATCGCAGAAGAAAATATGGAAATTTATTCATTGGTGGCTGTTATGGAGGGGATAGCTAAGCTTATAATGGCGTATCTTCTTACTGTGGCAGCAGAAGATAAATTAATAGTTTATTCTGCACTTTTGTGTATGATATCTGTGGGATCAAACAGTTTTTATATCTTATATAGCAGGAGAAAATATTCTTATGTAAGATTTTCTTTTTGCCGCAAAAAAGAAGTATATCAGAATATTTTTGCTTTTTCCAGTTGGAATCTACTTGGTGCTTTTGCAACGTTAATGAAGAGCCAGGGGATTAGTATATTATTGAATTTATTTTGCGGACCGGTTATTAATGCTTCTCGAGGAATATCACTTCAAGTTAACGGAGTTATTTCATCTTTTATGCAAAATTTTATGACAGCTATTGATCCACAAATTATTAAAAGTTATTCAGAAGGGAATTTCAAAAGATTTGACTTTTTATTAATAAAAGCATCTAAAATTTCTTGCTTTTTAGGCCTATTGATTATTCTTCCGCTGTCGTTAAATATACATTACGTAATGTCATTATGGCTGGGAGAAGTGCCTCCGAATACAGAGATCTTCATTATTTTAGTGTTAATAGATGCTTTGATTATAGGCATAAGTGATCCGATTTTAACAGGGGTACAGGCTATTGGTAATATGCGTGCTTCCCAGTGTATTACGGGGGGGATTGCTCTATGCAATGTACCCATTTCTTATATGATGATGTATGTATGGGGAAATCCGGTTGGACCGTTTTGGGTTAATTTGTTTTTGTCTATTTTAATAATGATTTGTCAAATTGTGGTATTTCGACATTTATATTCCTTTTCAGTAAAATGCTATATTCAAAAGGCTTTGTTTCCAATAGGTAAAGTTATCTGTATAGCAGTGGTAAGTTGTTGCTATTTGTTTTCGGAAGCTGAGACATTTATGCAATTAATTGTAAATTGCATAGCAAGTACAATGACTTTAGGGGGAGTTATTTGGTTTTGGGGAATGGATTTGTATGAGAAGAAATTTGTTAAAGATATTATTAAAAGAAAATGGCAGTACTGGCAGATTAAATAATAATATGCAGAATATATTTGAGATTAGGAATAACTATTAAAAATAAATATGAAAAGCAAAATTGATGATATCAATAAACAATTTTATTGTTTATGTCAACACTTGGAAGATTTGACAACTAAAAAGAAATGGAATGAAGCATTAGATTTACTTTCTGTGATTGCAGAAGGATACTATACATATAATCAGGTTTATCGAGATAACTTTTTAGAAAAAGGATTGATGGTCTTATCCGAAAAATTAAAGGAGCAAGTACGGAGCATACCACTTGCTGAAAAAGAAAGTCGGGATGTTTTATTTTATGATGGATTTGAAAGTTCTGGGAATGATTATCGTGGACTTGTTTATGTTTATTTGAAAGCACTGTGTGAAGCGGGATATCGAATTGTCTATGTAATTCCCAGACAAAAAGAAAAAGGTGTTCCTAATATAAAGGCTTTGCTGCAGAATTATCATGGTGAAATACGGTGTTTCTCATCTGGGAATTCTACAGTTGCATTTCGGGAGCTTTGGGCTATTTGTTGTAAATATAAAGTGAAGTATAGCTTCCTCTACACGACACCGTGGGATGTAATAGGTCTTGCCGTATTCAATGGCTTAAAAGGCCAGACTCAGCGATATCTGATCAACTTAACCGATCATGCTTTTTGGCTTGGGGTTAATGCATTGGACTATTGCCTGGAATTCAGAGAATATGGAGCGTCCATCTCTGCAAACTATAGGGGGCTGCAGAAGAATCAATTGATTATGCAGCCATATTATCCTATTGTTGATGGTCATATAAAATTTGAAGGCTTTCCTTTTCAGGTCAAGGAAGATGATTTTGTTTTATTCTCAGGAGGTTCTCTATATAAAACTTTGGGAGCAGGAGGAACTTTTTATCGAATTGTAGATTCCTGCTTACAGAAGTACTCAAACCTGAAGTTTTGGTATGCCGGCAGTGGCGATGATACGGAAATGAGGAAACTTATTAGAAAGTATCCGGGGAGAGCAGTACTGACAGAAGAACGGCCGGATTTATTGGCACTGCTGCAGCATGTGGACTTGTATTTAAATACATATCCAATATCCGGGGGATTGATGCTGCAATATGCGGCTTTAGCGAGAAGACTTCCTTTAACGTTGGTTCATGATGAGGATGCGAAAGGGCTACTTTTACATCAGGATACTTTGGGAATTTATTTTTATGATAAGGATTCTTTTTTGAAGGAATTGTATCAGCTAATTGAAAATAAAAAGTATCGTAGGGAAAAAGAATCGCATTTAGCTGGAGCCGTAATTTCAGCAGATGATTTTCGTGATAACTTAATTTGTATTTTGGAAACAGGGAAATCGAGATTTCCGATACAGATGGGAAAGGTCGATACCGATGGAATGAGACAAAACTGCTTGGAAAACTTTGATGCAGAGAAAACAATTCCAAGGTTGGTAGCAACTAAGAGACATTATAGATTACTTTTTACATTACCCACTTTATTTCTTAGAGGGGGATTGTCTAAAATCTTTTTAAAGTTACGAAAACGATTTTGATAAAAGTTGTTGCCTTTTATGAAGGGAAGGTATATTGATGACATCTGAGTATAGTATTCGGCAGTACGAAAAAAAAGATGAAGCAATGTGGGATGAATTTGTTGAGCGTACTTCAATCAATGGGACATTTTTGCAGAGTCGGCGTTTTTTGAATTATCATCCCAAGGACCGGTTTCGGGATTTTTCGTTAATTATTGAGGATAGCAAAGGTCATATTGCGGCGGTATGTCCGGCCTGCATGATTGATGAAAATGGAGAACGAAAATTTATTTCCCATATGGGAAGTACCTTTGGAGGCTTGATTATTTCACCCAAGCATTATTATGCGTACAAGATAATAGAAATTATTCAATGCGTAGAGGGCTATTTGAAAGGAAATAATATTACGTATATTGAACTTCGTATTACCCCTGATTTATTTGCACTGAAAAACAGTGCCCTCTTGGAATACTGCCTGTTTTATTGCGGCTATCAGGAATTTTGTGAGTTGAGTACGTATGTTGATTTTTCTCATTATAAGGAATCGATTTTAAGTAATTTTGAGCAAGGAAAACGTACAAATGTTCATAATTGCATTAAAGAAGGACTTTCTTATCGAAAAATCGAGAGTACAAAAGAATTATCAACATTTTATGAATTGTTATGCAAGAATTTATTGAAATATAAAGCAAAGCCGGTACATTTAATCTCAGAATTATTGGATTTAAAACGTAATCGATTACAGGAAGAAACGGATTTTTATGGAGTGTTTAACGGAAATGAAATGATTGCAGGGGCAATGATGTTTTATTTTCACAGAACAAATGTTGCACATACACAATATTTATGCGCAGAGCCGCAGTTACATACGTTATCTCCAATGACTTATCTGTATTTTGCGATGATTAAAGAGATGAAAGAACAAGGCTTCTCAAAAATTTCATTTGGAATCAGTACAGAGGATAAGGGGAAGACGCTTAATTATGGTTTGACGCGCAGTAAAGAAGCTTATGGCGGTGAACATTGTATCAATAGAAAATTCTGCAAAAATATTTAGTGGGAGATACTGATGAGTAGTGAAAGGGAGAATAATTATGATTTGTTGCGGCTTATCTGTGTATTGGCCGTAATTACGAATCATGTTAGTGATATAACTTTAGAATGGAGTAATTCGTATAAGTGGGTGACCTATTTTTGGGAAGGCCTTGGTGTTTATGCAGTTCCCTGCTTTTTGATGATTACAGGGGCATTTTCTATCAATAATCCAAATAATTGTAATGCCAAAGTTTATTGGGCGAGAGTATATAAAAAAATAGGAATACCGACTGCAATTTTTAGCGTATTCTATTTTTTATGGTACTTTTCCCTTAGCTATTATAAAACGGGGGGAGATATACTTAAGGCATTGCATAAACCATTATATTTGCTCTTAACTGGTTGGTATGGACATCCATTATGGTATGTTTATACTTTAATGGGAATCTATTTATTTATTCCTTTAGTGTGTGAATTTAGAAATAAATATAAGGATTCCACAGTTTATTGGATATTTATGGGAGGCTATGTAATTTGGTCTTTTTTGAGTATGTATGGGGTGCATTCGAATATTTCCTGGTCCATTACTCATGTATTTTCATATTTGGGATTTGTACTTTTGGGGAGTATTATCAAGGATTTATGGAAAAGGAAAAGGAATTGCATTGGAATCTGCATGATTGTAAGCGGGGAGTTATTATCAATTTTGGCGTGGGAGATGGCATATTGGAGTAATATAATGCATCTTGGATGGAATATTAAAATTTTTACAGGGACATTTTCACCTATCAGTATTTTTATTTATGTACTTATTTTTGGTGGAATAACAATGCTGAAAATACAGCAAAATTTCAAAATAATTGTTAAATATTCACTATACATATATTTATTTCATAAATTCATCTTGGAAATCGGAGCATACGTTGTGAAGAATTGGGGATTAATTATATTAAATAATCCATGCAGCTATATTCCTATAATGATTACGATAGTGTTTATGATTTCCTTATTATTTTCTACAATGTATTTAGCTGGAAATAATTTTATACAACTTATATTAAGGAAAAAAAGGGAGTGACTGCGATGGCATTTAAAGAGATAAAGGCAGAAGAATTGACCTGGAATCCTTTTCAGCAAATCGGAAAAAGCTGGTTCCTGGTAACGGCAGGAACGAAGGAGAAATGCAATGGAATGACCGTAAGCTGGGGCGGACTCGGTGTATGGTGGGGGAAAAATGCAGCTACCGTGTATATTCGTAAGAACCGTTTCACAAAGACATTTATTGATACAGGCGAACGGTTCACAATCTCGGCAATGCCGGAGTCATGTCGGAAGGCTTTGGGATACATGGGCTCTCATTCCGGATGGGACGGAGACAAGTGGCAGGCAGCAGGTCTGACGCCGATGGAGGTAGAAGGCACGGCAGCACCGGAAGAAGCGGAAGTGATTCTCGTGTGCCGAAAGATGCTGGCAACGGAACTGCCGGAATCGTCATTCATCGAACCGGGCATGAAGGAAAGATGGTATGCGGGAAAAGATGAAGGTAATCATCATACGATGTATATTGCGGAAATTGAGAAGATACTGGTAAAGGACTGATCGTTTGTATAAAAGAGCAGGCAAAGGCCTGCTCTTTTTTGTTGCGTTGCTTTCCGGATTTTTGTGGCAATGTGTATCGGGATACAAAGGTAGCGGGACTTTGGGAGAATTCATATTATAATAGATACATATACTTGCTTTGATGGATTTTAAAACGCGCAGTGGAGGGAAAATATGGAAAGAAACGCGAGAAACAGTTCTATTGAATTGCTTCGGATAGTAACTATTATTTTGATTATATTTCATCATTTCAATGTTCATGGAATATGGGTAATAGAAGAGAGCCATTCATTGTTGCCCGGTTGGCAGCTGTTTGTTTCCTGTCTGACCGGTTGGGGTGGTAATGTGGGAAATGAGATATTCATGATTATTGCCGGATACTTTATGATCACAGGCAAGGTACATTGGAAAAGAGTTATACTTCTATTTGCGACCCTGTTTTTATATTCCTGGGGTATTACCGGATTTTTTGAAGGGATAATGGGATGGCATTTTACTGCAAAGGAAATCGGTAAATATGTTATTCCGATTTGGAGTGGTGTTAATTGGTTTGTATGCTGTTATTTGGTCTTTATGTGTTTTGTGCCATTTATAAATCCATTTTTAAGGGGACTGACACAGAAACAGCATTTAAATTTTTTGATTTTGAATTATATTATGTTTATGTTAATTCCGGGATTCAGCGGGAAAACGTATTTGGACGGAGCGTTTATACAATTCCTGATTATGTATGTGTTGGGAGGCTATATTCGGCTGTATGGGAGTGAATTTAAAACATTTTCTGAATATAAATTCTGGAAAAAGGGAGTTTTAATTTGTGTAATTCTTTTTGGAATAGCATCTCTGTTTCCGTTTGTTTTCGGACACTGGGGACCGTATAATAAAATCGGATCTCTGACAGAGCCGTTTATGGCATTGAGTTGTTTTATGATAGCAGTATGTCATAAACCTTTTTCTTCTAAATTGATTAATAGGATAGCAGGTTCTGTTTTAGGGATTTATTTAATTCATGATAATCCATTGGTTAGAAAATTTATTTGGACGATGTGGTATCCGAATCTGGACTATCTGGATAGCTGGTATTTTCCGTTGTTTATGGTTGGCAAGGTGGCATTGATATTTTTTGTTTGTCTTAGTATCGATCAGCTGAGAATCTATTTTATAGAACCGTATATGAAAAGATATGTAGATGCACGATGGGAGAAATGGGGACAGCGAGTGGAATTTTATAAAATACGTGTGTGCCGATATATGGAGAAATTCTAAAGATTTATATTTAATAATGGTATAAGTGATAAGCGACATTCATTCAAATGGCTAAAATATTATGGTATAGGGAACAAATAAAAATGGACTGAAAAGCAGAAAGGACTGACCGGAAGGCAGTCCTTTTTTATAGAGATTGACAGAATAAAAAATAGAAGAGTAGAATGAAAGTGATTTATTGATCGGAGGGCTGATATGCTTTTTAATTCCTATATATTTATCCTTGGATTTTTACCGATTACTCTGATTTTGTACTATCTGTCAGCTAAGAAATTCGGCAGCCAGTGCGCCCGGATTGTTTTGATTCTGGCGTCTCTTTTTTTCTATTCCTGGTGGGACGTACGGAATTTGCCGATTTTACTCGGATCCATTCTGGTGAATTATATACTGGCCGGACGCATCCTGCATAGTGAAGGAAAGAACCGGAAAGCATGGCTGATCCTGGGGATTCTCTTTGATCTGGGCCTGCTGGGGTATTTCAAGTACAGTGCTTTTGCCGTGGAAACAGTGAACGGAATCTTTCATACAGGATTTGCCGTACCGCAGATTGTGCTGCCTTTGGGTATCTCTTTTTTTTCCTTTACGCAGATTGCCTGCCTGGCAGACTCCTATCGGGGCGAAGTGAAGGGCTACAGCAGAAGCGGATATTTCCTCTTTGTCACCATCTTTCCCCATCTCATTGCAGGACCGATTCTGTACCATAAAGAAATGATTCCTCAGTTCATGGATGAGAAGAACTATCGAATCAATTATGCAAACATGAACCGCGGGATTGTATGGTTTACATTGGGGTTAGCGAAAAAGGTTCTCATTGCGGATAAATTATCGGAATATGTAGGAACCGCTTTTGTCCATGCATCGCAGCTGAGTATGACCGATGCATGGTTTGCCTCCTTTGCCTATACGCTGCAGCTGTATTTTGATTTTTCCGGTTATTCGGAAATGGCCATCGGTCTGGGCCTGATGCTGAACTTCAAACTGCCGCTGAATTTTAACTCTCCCTATCAGTCAACGAGTATCATTGAATTCTGGCGGCGGTGGCATATGACACTGTCTGCTTTTCTGAAGGATTATCTGTATATCCCTCTGGGAGGAAATCGTACCGGGCACCATCTGAGAAATATTATGATAACGATGCTTCTTGCAGGACTGTGGCACGGAGCAGGCTGGACGTTCATCTTCTGGGGCGGACTGCATGGATTGTATATCTGCATCAACCATCTGTGGAGAAAAGCGGGACACAATATGCCGAAGCCTATAGGCTGGTTCATCACGTTTATGGCGGTCAATATAGCCTGGGTATTCTTCCGGGCGGAGGATTTTCAGACGGCCTTTGCTGTTATCGCTGCCATGTTTGGAATGACTGCTGTGGAAATGCCGACACAGATTTTTACACTGAAAAGGATGGCAGTTATCGCTGTATTAATTGGATGCTGTGCCTATTTACCGGGAGTGCGGGAGATTGAGGCGAAGTATTTCCATATGAATAGAAAGTGGCTGATAATATTGATGGGATTATTTTTGTATACATTCAGTCAATGTGTTCATACCAGTGAATTTTTATATTTCCAGTTCTGAATTGGAGAGCAGAAATGAAAGCAAAACATTTTTTTCTCGCATTTTTATCCATTACTATGGGAATAATCGGTTTTGTTGCGGCAGCAAATTATTATTTTGATTATTATGGAGTCTTTCATGCGGATCAGCCAGTGGTGAAAACGGATATATTAAATGATCGATTTGTTAAGATGACACATATTTTAAAGAATCAGAATTATCTGAGCTATGATTCTTTCTTATGGGGTAGCAGCAGAGTCCTGAAAATGGATACGAAGGTGACCGGGGAGAATACTTATAATCTGGGATCGCCGGCAGGAATGACAGAAGATGCTTTGGAGCAATTGGAGATTCTTATTGAGAATGGAGCGAGAATCAAAACCGTATATGTAGGGCTGGATGATTTTTCTTACTATCGAAATTATGATTCGGTAGCGGAGAATTTACTGTGGATTTCATATAAGGATGACTGGAAGAAAGATATTGAAACTTACAGCCGATATTTATTGATGCCGTCTATTTTGAAACATGCAGTGAAACCCAATTATCAATCGCTGACATACTATTTGGGAGAAAACGGAACCGTCGTTATACCGACGCAGGTTGAGAAAAATATAGAAGATAATGTAAAGAAGCATATTGAAAGCCCAAAATTTTCAGAGCCAAGGATATATAGCGGTGACGAACGAGAGCCGGAAGAGTTTTATAAATGCTTGAGTAATCTAAAAAGGATACAAGAAGTTTGTAAAGAACACAAAATAAATTTGAAGATTTTTTTCAATCCTCAGCATATGACGACCTATTTGGCAGATGATATAGAGCTGATGAACCGGTTCAAAAAAGAGCTGGTGAAAATTTCTCCTTTCTGGGATTTCAGCGGGGTCAATTATGTGACGTCCAATAATTACTTCTGGTATGAAACATCCCATCCGCGTGCCTTTATCTGTGACAAAATTCTGGACACGGTTTCCGGGCAGAATCAGATCACCTGGGTGCCGGATTTCGGTGTCTATGTAACGGAGGAAAACGTAGATGCGTTCTGCGAAAAGGCAGTGCGTGACCGGGAAGCGTATGATCCGAACCATGAGCAGTGGGTGCCGAGTGCAGAAGAGCGGGCGGTCATGACAAAGAGAGTGAATTATCCCTGGTAAAGAGGATAGATGCCCTGCTTTTTGTCCGCATTTCACAAATTGAATAAGAGAATCTGTATGAGGATATCCTGAGATATTTTCCCAGATACAAAAAAACTCTGTCATTTCAACAGAGTTTTTTTGTCGTTCAGGAAAGCCTTTTATTGTCGATTTTTATTAATTGCGGGAGTAATATAAATACAGACAGAATTGAAGCAAGGAGGCGGCGGTATGAAACTGATTCGATCAATCAACTGGAAGATGATGTCGGGGCCGTTTTTTTTCTGCCTGACAGCGTATTTGCTGAACGGGACATTTCCTCTTCCTGCGGCATTTGCTGTGGGAACGGCGGTATGGATGGCGGTGTGGTGGATTTTCCGGCCGATTTCCATTTATGTGACGGCGTTTGTTCCGATTGTGGTGAATTCTATTTTTAATCTGATTCCGGCGCAGCATGTGATTTCCCAGTATTTCTCGGAAATTGCCGTGCTGCTTCTGGGAGCGGATCTGATTTGTCTGACTTGGACGACGACGGGACTGGATCAGCGGATTTCCGTGAAGACGCTCTGCTTCATCGGACCGTCCATGAAGAGTCAGATTTTTGTCTGGTTCGGCGCTTCCACATTTCTTTCCATATTCCTGCCGAATGTGGTGGTGGCGGCGATTTTCTGCCCGATTGCGGCGGCGATGCTGCATTTTGTGGGCGAGGAGGATCTGACGAAGTCGAAGCTGGCTGTTCCGATCTTCCTGGCCATCGGCTGGGGCAGCGGCATCGGGGGCTTCGGTTCGCCGATCGGTTCGTCGGCCAATCTGGTGGCCGTGACGTATCTGGAAAATATGATCGGTCATGAATTCATGTATTATGACTGGGTCATCCGTTTCGTACCGCTTCTGCTCATGGTCTTTGTAGTGAATCTGATTTTCCTGTGGTTGCTTCCCGTGGGAAACCGGGATCTGCCCGGGACGCGGGAATATTTCCGGGATATGTATGCCAAGTTCGGCCCGGTGAGAAAGAGCGAGAAGATCGGGTTCCTGATCTTTGCGCTGGCTACGGTCTGTGCCTTTATCCGTCCGCTGTTTGCAGATTACCTGCCTGCGATGAAGCCGGCGTATGTGTTCCTTTTCTTCGGCATGCTTATGTTTTTCCTGCGGGATGAAAACGGCGAAGTTATGCTGACAGCAAAGTATGCAGAAAGCCACGTTATGTGGGGGATGATTTTCCTCTTTGCCAGCGGGCTTGCACTGGGCCGTCTCCTGATTGAAACGGAAGCCATCAGCTGTCTGGCAGACATCATTGTGGGGCTGGATCTGACGCCGGGCATCATGGTCATGGCGATCTGCTGCCTCTTCGCTGTGGGAATGTCGGAAATTTCCAGCAATACCGCATCGGCTTCGATTTCCATTCCGATTGTGGCGGCCATTACGAATGCACTGGGAGTCAATCCGGTGCCGTATATCCTGGCCATCATTGTGGCGTTCAACTGTGCGTATATCCTGCCGATTTCCACCCGGGCGATTCCGATCGGGTACGGACTGAATGCGGCGGTGCAGATCAAGTACGGCACGGTGCTGTCGCTGCTGACGGTGACCTGCGTCATCGTGGTATGCACACTGGCGATGAATTATTATCCGCTTTTCAGCGAGCTGTAAGAGACGGACTGCAGAACGGGAAGGCTTCGGCTTTCCCGTTTTTGGTTGGAAGAATGGTCCGGGCGGCGGAGCGGTCTGTCTTTTCCTCCTATGATAAAATAGGAGACGGATATGATTTTATAAATAAGGGGAAATATATGAAGAAAACATTGATTCTTCTTCTTTTGATCGGCGCTGCCTACTGGGGCTACGGTACCGGGACAGATGTCCTGAATACAGCCGTGCCGCACGGGAATGCGCCGGCAGTAAAAACGGAAAAGCAGGAAGCTTCCGGAGGAATCCTGGATACCTTGAAGGATACAGCAGGAGGCCTTGTATCGGGACTGACCGGAGACAAGGCGGAACCGGCAGCGGAAAAACCGGCTGATTCCGAAGCGTCGTCTGAGGAGCCGGGACAGCTGCAGTCTCTGTCGGAGCTGTACAGCGTGACGGAAAATTTCCCGGCAGAGCTGGAAAAGCGGGTGGACCGGAAGAAGTTCGTTCCTCCGGAGGAAATCCCGGAGCATCTGAAGCATGCTGTTGTAGCCACGGAGGACCGGCGCTTTTATGAGCACGGTGCAGTGGACCCCATCGGGGTGGTTCGGGCGGCATTCATCAATTATACGTCGGGGGAAACGCTGGAAGGCGGAAGCACAATTTCCCAGCAGACCGTGAAGAACCTTTTCCTCTCTCATGAGCGGACGATGATGCGGAAGCTGGAGGAGCTGGTGCTGGCGGTAGAGCTGGAAAGAACCTATACAAAGGATCAGATCCTGGGCCTTTATCTGAATACGATTTATTTCGGCCACGGAGCGTACGGACTGCGGGAAGCAGCGCAGACCTATTTCCATAAGGAGCCGAAAAATCTGAGTCTGGCGGAATGCGCCATGCTGGCCGGGCTGCCCCAGGCGCCTTCTGCATATGATCCGATTTCCTATCCGGAGGAAGGACTGAAGAGAATGGGAATCGTTATCGGGCTGATGGCCAGTGAGGGATATATCACCCCGGCAGAGGCGGCCGGTGCGATGACGGAGCAGGTGCTGAAGCAGAAATCCTGAAAATGTGAAATTCGGCTTTAAAGCGCCTGAAATCCCGGGAATGCTTCGCCATATGGAGAGGACTATAGGCGGAGGCTTTCCGGGCGAAAAAGGCCCTTTATTTTGAGAATCTGTATAAAATATGGTATAATATACAGGACAAACAGAAACGGGGCAGAAAAGGGAACGCCTGTGTTTCTTTTTCTGCTTTTCAAAGGAAGGCAGATGGAGCCGCCGCTTCATGTGCCTGCTTTTATTATGGATAAAGGAGAATCTCATGGCGGAAGATATTCATGAAATTCAGGACCGTCACGCGGAAGAGACGGGAAAGAGCGATTACGGCGCGAAGGATATACGGGTGCTGGAAGGGCTGGAGGCAGTCCGTCTCCGTCCGGGCATGTATATCGGTTCCACCTCTGCCCGGGGTCTGCATCACCTGGTATACGAGGTCGTGGACAATTCCATCGATGAAGCGCTGGCCGGATACTGCACGCATATCGAGGTCACGCTGAACGATGACGGGAGCTGTACCGTAGACGATAACGGCCGCGGCATCCCTACGGGCATGCATGAAACGGGCAAGCCTGCCATGGAGGTCGTTCTGACGGTTCTCCATGCAGGGGGCAAGTTCGGCGGAGACGGCTATCCGATTTCCGGCGGTCTCCACGGGGTCGGCATTTCCGTTGTCAATGCGCTTTCGGAATGGACCCGCGTTGTTGTTAAGAGAGAAGGCCATTTCCATGAAATGAAGCTGGCCCGCGGGGAAGTGGTCCAGCATATGAAGACCTACGGAGAAACGAAGGAAACGGGAACGTCCGTTACATTCAAGCCGGATGCGGAGATTTTCCGGGAAGGCATTGACTTTGACTACGATACGCTGAAAATCCGCATGCGCGAGCTGGCTTTCCTGAATAAGGGTCTGACCATCACCCTGACCGATCAGAGAGACGGCGCCAGCAGACAGGAAGTTTTCCATTATGCCGGGGGCATTACGGAATTTGTCAAGTTCCTGAATGAGGGCAAGGATCTGGTGGATCCGTCGGTTATTTCCTTTGAGGGGGAAAAGGACCGGGTCATCGTGGATATCGCCATGCAGTATCAGACGGGGTACAACGAAAATATGTATACCTTCGTCAATGACATCAATACGGTGGAAGGCGGTATGCACCTGGCAGGGTTCCGGGCGGCGCTGACCCGCGTAATCAATGATTATGCCAGAAAGAACAATATCCTGAAGCAAAATGATGCCAATCTTTCCGGGGATGATGTCCGGGAAGGCCTGACCTGCGTCATTTCCGTAAAAGTGCCGAATCCTCAGTTCGAAGGGCAGACGAAAACCAAGCTGGGAAATCTGGAAGTCAAGGGGATTGTGGACAATATCGTTTCCGAGGGACTCCATATTTATCTGGAGGAGCATCCGCAGGAAGCCCGGAATATTGTGGAAAAGAGCATCACCGCGAGCCGTGCAAGAGAAGCGGCCCGCCGCGCCCGTGAGCTGACCCGCAGAAAGAATGCGCTGGAGGTATCCGGCCTGCCGGGCAAGCTGGCGGACTGCACGGAAAAGGATCCGAAGTTCACGGAAATCTACATCGTCGAAGGGGATTCCGCAGGGGGCTCTGCCAAGTCCGGCCGCGACCGCCGGTACCAGGCGATCCTTCCTCTCCGCGGAAAGATTCTGAACGTGGAAAAGGCCCGTCTGGACCGCGTGCTGAATTCCGATGCCATCCGGACCATGATTACCGCTTTCGGCACCGGCGTGGGAGAAGATTTCGATATCACAAAGCTTCGGTACTACAAGATCATCATCATGACCGATGCCGATGTGGACGGCGCGCATATCCGCACGCTGCTGCTGACTTTCTTCTACCGGTACATGAAGCCGCTGATTACGGAAGGCCATGTGTACATCGCACAGCCTCCGTTGTATCAGGTCCGCAAGGGACGGCAGAAGTACTATACCTATGATGACGATGAACAGAATGCGCTTCTGGAAAAGATCGGTCTGGAAGGCTGCGCCATCCAGCGTTACAAAGGGCTGGGCGAAATGAATCCGGAACAGCTCTGGGATACGACAATGAATCCGGAGCAGCGGGTCATGCTCAGAGTGGAGCTGACGGATGCCATTGAAGCAGACCGGCTCTTCACAATCCTGATGGGCGACAAGGTAGAACCGAGAAGAAAATTCATCGAAGAACATGCGAAGGATGTAACCAATCTGGACCTGTAAAAAGAAACCCCGGCAACATGCCGGGGCTTTTTATTGCCGGAAAAGGACTGCCCTGCGGGCAAATGGGAAAAGAAAAAAGCAGGAGAAATCCTGCTTTTTATATTGCGTGATTTTTGTTTTTACCGATTCTTTTCATCCCAGAGCATCTGATTGTATTTTCCCTGGTAGAATTCGGCGCATTTCTTCTCCTGCCAGAACGTGCGGTCATCGGAGATGGCCACTGCTTCATCGGCGATTTCCTCGGCACTGCGGGGACTGCCGTGGAGCAGGTAGCCGATCATTTTCATCATGGCTTTTTCCGTTCCGAGATAGGGGGAAAGCACCAGCCCCAGCTCGGGCGGGTAGCCCATATCCTGGATGATGTCGGTCATCCGCTGCTGCAGCTCTTTCAGTTTCTTTTCGCTCATAGGTCCTCCTCTGATTCCTGTCTTTTCAAAGCGGATTACAGGCCGCGGAGAATGGTGCCTCCGCCGATGAGCCGGTCTCCGTCATAGAAGACAACGGACTGTCCGGCGGTGACAGCCCGCTGGGGCTCGTCGAATTTAACGACCGCTCTTCCGTTTTCCCCGATGGTGACGGTGCAGGGATGAACACGGATGCCATAGCGGATCTTGGCTTCGCAGCGGAATTCCTTCGCCGGGGGTGTCCCGTCGGTAAAATCCAGCTCGTCGGCAAGCAGGCGGGTCCGGAAAAGTTCCTCATTGGCGCCGACGATGACCCGGTTTTTCCCGGCATCCAGGGAAACCACATAGAGAGGGTGCCTGGCGGCAATGCCCAGTCCCTTCCGCTGGCCGATGGTGTAGTACGGAAGGCCTTTGTGCCGGCCCAGGACGCGGCCCTTTGTATCGATGATGTCGCCGGGACGGAAGATTTCCGGCGCATGGCTTCTCAGAAATTCCGTATAGGATTTTTCTGCTGTAAGGAAGCAGATATCCTGTGATTCCGCTTTGTTGTAGGTAGGAAGACCTTTTTCCTGAGAAATTTTCCGGGTATCGGTTTTATGTATCCGGCCCAGGGGGAACAGGATATGAGCCAGCTGATCCTGCGTGAGGTGATACATCATGTAGGACTGGTCCTTGGAAATATCCAGCCCCTTCCGGACCTCATATTTCTGCCGCTCCGGGTTATAAACAATCCGGGCATAGTGGCCGGTTGCAAAATAGGGCGCTTCGAAGGCTTTCCGTGCTTCCTCGTAAAACAGGCCGAATTTGATCCGGAAATCGCACATCATGCAGGGATTCGGCGTCATGCCCTCCGCATAGGAGCGGATAAAGTAGGAGAAAACATATTTTTGATAGGCTTCACGCAGGTCAATCGCCCGGAAGGGGATTCCCAGGAATTCCGCCATTTCCCGGGCGCTGTTCAGCTCCTGCCCGTCGAAGAGCTGCATGGTGGCGCCGCAGACCTCATAATCCTGCTCCTGGAGCAGCTTCGCGGTGAGGGTGCTGTCCACGCCGCCGGACATTGCTACGACAATCTTTTTCTTTTCTGACATACAATCATCCTTTCTGTAACCATCATTTCCGGGGATGTTCCCGGGAAACCGCATCGGGGTGAAAGTCCGAAGGATTTGTGCTCTATTATATCACAGGAAAGAAAGCCGGCCTGCATGGCAGCGGCATCAAAAAAGACCGGGGGAAGCCCTGACGGCATTCCTCCGGCCTTTTCCAAATTATCTGTGTTTTCTTTTTCCTCTTCCGTGTGTCATGGGCGGACGCATGCCCCGCATGCCTCCGTGATGAACCGGCATGGCTCCGCCGGCTTCTTTTTCTCTCTGTGCGGCGAGAGCGGCTTTTCCCTGGGCGAGCTTGCCGGTGCGGACAGCGACACGCTTGGCTGCCTGGTACCAGCCGGCGATTTTATCCCGGGATTTCTGGTCGGAAATATGAAGAACGGTGGGGTCCTTCGGATACAGCGTTTTGTATTTTTCCAGAGCCAGAGCCTGATTCTTCTTTTCGTCCTTGGCAATGTTCCGGTAGGTCAGGGCGAGCTTGCCTGCAACGGCAGCAAGAAGGATCGGGTATACGGCGAGGACAAGGATTTCCTTGTAGGCCGAGAATCCTGCCATGATGAGGCCGAGCACAATCAGGACGATGCAGGTATATTTCCGTACGCTCAGGGTTTTTTTGAAATTCTCATCCATAGCAGACAGCCAGATATCTCCGTTGGCCAGAAAATAATGAAGGAATTCCTGGTTTTTGAAGGTAGCGTCCGTCTTGTGAGCGTCTACAATCTGGCCCGTGACGGTCTTTACATTTTTCTCCAGGCGGGTCATCTGGTAGGCTGAGAAAAAGCCGATCGATGTGAGAATGACAATAAGAACGATGGTAATGATATTCTGCATATCCATAAAGAGGTCTCCTTTTCCGAAGTATTATGTACATTATTATACACGGAACAGAAGGATTTGTGGGGAGAGAACGGGAAATTTCTCCGGGCTGCATGGAGATTCGGGCAGCAAAAAGGCAGAAAGCGTGGGACGGGATCCGTCTGCTTTCTGCCTTTTGATCATTCGGAATAAAGTTTTTGGCTTCTTCGGGAAAGAAACAGGGAACCTTAGAGGCTGTGCGGG
>ULSJ01059595.1_pt1 | contig 27172 bp, 40 predicted proteins | sample 1956291 | NCBI WGS metagenome assembly ULSJ01 (sample SAMEA4835705, study PRJEB28245) | human gut metagenome | biome: gut microbiome; material: fecal sample | place: Denmark | collected 2008 | reverse complement strand
CCGCCGCTCAGACGGTACATGATCTTGGCGCAGACCACGCCGGAGCCGGTCCCGAAGGCAAAGGCCACCAGACCGAGAAAAATAATCAGAATGGTGGACGGCCGCAGGAAGGAGGAAGCCTCCATGGTCGAACCGATGGCCACGGTCAGAACCAGAGTGACCATATTCAGCAGCGTATTGGACGCTGTTTCCGCCAGCTTGGTTACAGCCAGGCATTCACGGAGCAGATTGCCCAGCATGAGCATGGTAATCAGCGGTGCCACCGGCGGGAGGAAGAGATTGACGATGACCGCCATGACGATCGGGAAAGCAATCTTTTCCAGACGGGATACGTACCGGGGCATTTTCATCATGGTCTTTCTTTCTTCCTTCGTGGTGAGCAGCTTCATGATCGGCGGCTGGATCAGCGGCATGAGAGCCATGTAGGAATAAGCCGCTACGGAAATCTGCGGAAGGAGATGCGGGGCCAGCTTCATGGTCGTGTAAATCGCCATCGGGCCGTCCGCACCGCCGATGATGCCGATGGAAGCCGCTTCATTCAGCGTAAAGCCCAGCACCTGTGCACCGATCAGCGCTACGAAAATTCCCAGATGCGCCGCAGCGCCCAGGATAACCAGGGACGGATTGGCAATCATCGGGCCGAAGTCCGTCATCGCTCCCACCCCGAGGAAAATGAGCGGCGGAAGAATCAGATTCTCCACGCCCTGGTAGGCATACCAGAAGAGGCCGCCCTCTTCAATCAATGTCGAACCGGGCACATTGGCCACGATGCAGGAGAAGCCGATCCCTACCAGCAGGAAAGGTTCGTACTTTTTGATGATGCCCAGGTACAGGAGCACCAGCCCGGCAGCAATCATCACCAGATTGCCCAAAGTCAGGGAAAGCAAACCGGTCTGACGGAGAAGCTCCTCCATCAATGTGATCATCAGTTCCATGTCAGTCTTTCCTTTCTTTGACCGTTCCCAGCTTATTCAGCAGCGGGAAAAAATGGAGAATGACTCCGATAAAGGAAATGAAAATGAAGCTCAGGAAAAAATCGATGACTGAGAGGAGAAGCGCTCCTCCCAGACTGTCCGGTATCGTTGTCATCTTCCCATCTCCTTCATCTGCTCATTGGCCTGCCGGATCATCAGCAGACGGGTCCGTTCCTCCGCCCGGTCAATGACCTCCTGCTTCAGGACGATGGCTCTCCGGTGCGTGCCGTGGCCGATTTCGCCCTGTTCATCCCAGGCCTTTACGGACAGTGTCACATCATGGTCGGTCATATCCAGGATGCACGCATGGACCGTGACGGTCATGCCCACGCTGGTCGGTGCGGTATGCACAAAATTGACTCCCAGAGAAATGGAAGCATACTCATCGGGAAGGTACGGATCGATGGCTTCGATCGACGCATCCAGTGCCCAGTGAATCAGACGGGGCGTTGCCAGAAGATTCTTGAAATCATTATCATAATTGTCTGCGCAGTCTTCCTGCTGCACCACTCTGCGCGCCATTGCATTCTGACCGACAGAAAGGAAATCGCTCAAATTGATCATGTTGTTCACCTCATGACAAAAAACTGTTCACATAGGGTGGTACCGTCCCTTGATTTGCCTGTAGTATAGTCCGGCAATTCATAAATGACCAATACTTAAAAATCTCTTTTTAATAACTTATAGATTATATGTTAGCCTGTAAGTTATTGCTTTTAAAGCGCGTCCCCTTTCAAACCTATAGAAATTATCATGATTTTTACGCCATTTTCATAATATACAGATTATGAATTAAAAATCACGATTTTCCTTTCCGCCGGACAAAAAAGTTTTTTCCGTAAAAAATCCGCCGCCCGGCACTCCGGACAGCGGAAGAAATTTCTTTCATTTCCTGTCAGACAGGAAACAGAATTCTGGAAATATAAATGACGCCCGGCATGGTCATGCACGACAGGACGGTACTCATCATGACCAGCTCGGTGGCAAAGTCCTCCATATTGTGGAATTCCACGGCATACAGTACGGAATTGGCCGCGGAGGGTACGCTTCCCATAATCATGATGGTCTGGCAGATCACCGGATCGAAATCCACCCCCAGAAGCCGCAGAAAAAGAATCAGTCCGTAAGCCGCCGCAGGACCGCCGATGAGACGGATGAAGCATCCCAGCCAGCCGTCAATATCCCCGAAGGAAATCCGGCTCTTATGAATCTGCATGCCCAGGGTGGTCATGACAATGGCCGCCAGAGCGCCGGAGCTGTTCTGCATCACCGGCCAGAGGAAAGTGGACGTCATGTTAAACCCGGACCATTTGACAAGGAAAACCGCACAGAGCATGTACGGGATGGGCAGACGGAAAACCGCAGCCAAAGCCTCCCGGGGTTTCAGCACCCCTTTGCCTGCCTGATACAGCCCCACCGTATGGAGTGTCATATTCATCTGCACCAGCGTCATCGCCGCCGCAGCGCCGGCTTCCGCCAGATACAGCGCCTTTCCGTCCACGATATACGGCGCATGGGTAAAGACAAGCGCAATCAGCGCAATTCCGATATTTCCGTTATTGGAAAACATGGTGCCGTTCTTGAAGGCCTCAATCTTTTCCGGAGAAAATCCTCTGGCCTTTCCCACTGCCCAGGCCACGACGCCGATCAGGGCCATCTGCATGCATGACAGGAGGAATACAAAGAACATATCCATGTCCAGCTCGGCCACGTAAATGCTGTAGAAAATAAAGCAGGGAAGCACGACGAAAACGGTAAGCTTCGACAGCGCCGCTACGTTCACCCTGTATTTCACATCCAGAATATACCCGATGAGCATGAACGTCAGAAGGGGAAAGATATTATCCACAATGATCTGTAAAAATTCCATTTCTTCACCCTCCTGTCACGGGAAACAACAGATGCGCTGCATAGACCGCAGCAGGAATCGTGAAGATGCCCAGGAAGGTATTCCAGAATACGGCCCGCACCGTCCAGGCAGGATGATCCCCGTTTTCCTCCTGCCGCAGGAAAGGCGTCATCGAGGCCGGCACGGCAGAGCAGAGGAAGAAAACCTGCGCCAATACGGGATGAACCGGCGGCATCACCCAAAGGATGCCCAGTGCAAGCAGAGGGGAAAGAAGGAGCCGCACCGCAGCCGTACTCCATACGGGGCGGAAAATATCCCGGGAAGCATGGCGGCGCAGCTGCACGCCTGTACAAACGGCAATGAGAATGATAAAGGCCCCGTTAAAATGAACCAGCACCGGCCAGAGGAAGGTCTGCTCCATGGAAAATCCGGCCGAACGGACCGCCCACGCCAGAAAAACCGCATAGAGCGAGGGCATACGCAGTGCATAAAGAATCGATTTCTTCAGGAATCTCTCCTCTCCCCCCGCCAGGGCCACTCCTGCGGTCTGCGTCAGAAATTCCGTGAAAACCAGCAGAATCAGCATGGCTCCCACCGCCTCCTGCTCGAAAGGCAGATCCGGGCTGCCCATAAACGGAGGCTGGGTATAGACCAGCAGAATCACCGCCGCTCCGATATGACCGACATCGGGAAAAAGAGAAGCGGCACAGAAAGCCTTTCTCTCTGCGCCTGCCAGAGAAGAAATCCCCAAAGAAATCACGCCGAGCAGAAGAAACAGCACTGCTGCGGCCGGAAGGAGACAGAGGTATTCCGCCTCCATGTACCGGTACAGATTGTAGAAAATGAAACAGGGCAGCACCGCCCGGGATACCATGATCCCGTAGGTTTCGCCCCCTACCCGGAATTTGCTTTCCAGGAACCATCCCGCCCCGATCAGAACCAGCAGGGGCAGCAGATCAAACCAGATGATATCCAGCAGAATCATAGAAATACCTCAGAAGAAATTTTTCTTTCTGTAAAGCTTACTGACTGTTTTTTACAGTATACAACGATTCCGAAGGGGAGAAAAGACAAGCCATTTGCATCTCCGGCACGCCCCAATCCGGGGATTCCGGATTGCCCTTTCCGGAAAAGTCTGTCCGTTTTCCCTCCGTACCGCCGGCCGATTTTCCCGAAGCCTCCCTTCCGGCCATCAAAAAAGTGCCGTCCCGGCGGACAGCACTTCCGATTCTTCCCCACAGCAGACTCAGATGGGGAAAAGGATTCTTGCCATATAGATTGTCCCTGTCATGGTGATGCACGACAGAACGGTACTCATCATGATGAGCTCCGTGGCAAAGTCCTCATGATTGTGAAATTCCACAGCGAAGAGAACGGAATTCACCGCCGAAGGAACGCTGCTCATGATAAGGATGGTCTGACAGATGACCGGATCCAGCCGGATTCCCGCCATTTCCGCCGCCAGAATCATCCCGTAGCCCACAGCCGGTCCGCCGATGAGGCGGAGCACACAGCCGATCCAGCCGTCCAAATCGGAAAAGGACACCTTGCTCTTGTGAATCTGCATGCCTAGCGCCGTCATGACGATGGCCGCCAGCGCATTGGCGCTGTTCTGGAATACCGGCCAGAGGAAGGTCTCCGTCATATCGAATCCGATCCACTTGACGAAGAATACCGCACCGATGACATACGGCACCGGCATATGAAAGACCACGGACAGCGCATCCCGGGCTGTCAGCTTCCCCTTTCCGGCCTGGTACAGTCCCAGCGTATTGAGACTCATGTTCATCTGCACCAGCGACATGGTTGCCGCCGCACTGGCCATGGCCAGATAGGGCGTCTCCCCGTCCACCACATAGGGCGCATTGGAAAATACGAGAGCAATCAGGGCGACGCCGATATTTCCGTTGTTGCAGAACATGACTCCGTTCTTGAAGGCTTCGATCTTTCCCGGAGAAAATCCGCGCAGCTTCCCTACCGCTGCAGAAATCCATCCGAGGATGAACATCTGCACCATGGCCAGGCCGAACACGTAAAACATGGACATGTCCAGTCTGACCACATAAATGCTGTAGAAGATAAAACTGGGCAGAACGATGAAAAACGTAAGCTTGGACAGCGCCGCCACCTGAAGCTTGCACTTCATATCCAGCGCATAGCCGATGGCCATGAAGGTCAGGAGGGGCAGGATATTATTGGAAATGATTTGCAGAAATTCCATTTCTTACCCTCCTGTCACGGGAAATAAAAGGCGGGACAGCCAGATGACGGCAGGCACCGTAAAGATTCCCAGAACCGCCGCCAGAGAAACGGTCTGCTCTGCCTGCAGGGCGCAGTCCTCCTCCTGCCGGGCATACATGATCAGGGCCAGAGAGGAAGGAAGCGCCGCGTAAATCAGAAAAACCTGCGCTGCCACAGGGTCCTCCGGCCGGATAGCCAGAAGAAAGCCTGCGGCCATCGCCGGAGAAAGGAACAGCTTGCAGAAGGCAGCGCCCAGCGCAGGACCGGTCACGCGGAAGGCATGATGGCGGCGGAGCCACACACCGATGGTCACGGTAATCAGGATAATGAAGGCTCCGTTGAAATGCTCCAGTACGGGCCACAGGAAGGTATGCTCCACGGAAATGCCGAAGAAACGGGCCGCTTCCGCCAGAACCGCCGCATAGAGAACCGGCATCTTCACCGGCACCAGAAGCGATTCCTTCCACGAAGGAATCCGGTCCTTGGCCAGGGAGGCCCCGACGGTATGGACAAGAAGCTCCATCAGGAGCATCAGGACAATCATGGCTCCCATTGCTTCCGGCAGGAAAGGCGTATCGCTCCCTTTTCCGAAGGGAGGCTGTGTATAGACCAGAAAGACCAGCGCTGCGCCGATATGGCCCGAGCTGGGAAATACAGCCGCCGCCCGGAAGACTTTCCGCCCGGCACTTCCCGCAGGCAGGAAATACGACGCTGCCAGGGAAACCCCGTACAAAATCAGAAGGAGCCCCGCCGCTGCGGGAAGAATCCATGTCCAGGACGACTCTCCCTTGTATTGATCCAGATTATAAAAAACAAAACAGGGAAGCACCACATAGGAGGTCAGCTTCCGATAGGTGTTCTCATCCAGACGGAACTTTCCGTCCAGGAACCATCCTGCCGCGATAAAAACAATCAGCGGCATAATATCATACCATACAATCTGCAGTCCGTTCATCATTGTTCCTAAAAAGAAATACGCCCCGAAGGGCTGAAAAAAGACATATGTTTCAGTATACAACGATTTTCCGATTTGGAAAAGGAAAATCATTTGTATTTCCGGGAAAGCGCTTCGCATGCCCCCGTCATCCGCACCGGCTCTCCGTACAGTTCCGAATCATTCCGCATGCTTCTTCCGGCCCTGCTTTCCCGGATAAAAAAAGACCGGCTGATGCCGGTCCCTCTGCTCTGCGTTTTATTTACGGCTTGAATTTATATCCCACACCCCAGATGGTCATAATATGCACCGGTTTTGCCGGGTCTTTTTCCAGCGTTTCCCGGAGCCGGTTGATATGGACCGGGACGGTCGCTGTATTTCCCAGGGAATCCATACCCCAGATCCGGGTGTAGAGCGCTTCCCGGCTGTACACCTTATCCGGATGCGTCATGAAGAACTCCAGCAGCTGGAATTCCTTGTTGGGCAGTTCCTTTTCCTGTCCCCGTACAAAGACCCGGTGCGTATCCGGCTCAAGGGAGATATCTCCCATGGTAATTTTCCGCTTTTCCTCTTTCTTTCCTTTCAGCCGTTCATACTGATTCAGCTGCGCCTTTACCCGCGCCACGAGCACCCCCGGGGAAAAGGGCTTTTCCACATATTCGTCGGCGCCGAAGCCCAGGCCGCGGATCTTGTCGATATCCTCCCGTCTGGCGGTCACCATGAAAATCGGCTTGTCTGTCTTGTCCCGAAGCTTCCTGCACAGCGCAAAGCCGTCCATCCCGGGGAGCATCACGTCCAGGAGAAACAGATCATAGTTCCCGGTGAGAGCCTCCGTGAGCCCCCGCACGCCGTCCCGCTCCGTATGCGTTTCATACCCGGCCACTTCCAGATAATCCTTCTCAATGGCTGCAATATCTTTATCATCTTCCACTATCAGTATCTTTTTCTTCATATCTTTCCTCCAGGGGGAATTCGATCCGCACAGTCAGCCCGTGAGGACTGCAGTTGGCAAAGGAAATATGTCCCTTCATAAGGTCTGTACTCCGGCTCACGATGGTCAGTCCCAGTCCGCTTCCGCTGTCTGTCCGGCTCCGCGCCCGGTCTGTCCGGTAAAAGATATCCTGCAGCCGCTGCAGTGCCTTTTCCGGCACACCCGGACCGTCATCCGTCACGGTCAGAACGGCCCGTCCTCTTTCCTGCACAGCCCGGATTCGGATATTTACTTTTTCCGCTGTCTTATACCGGATGCTGTTGGAAACCAGATTTTCCAGAATCCGCATGAAAAGGAGACGATTTCCGTGAACCGGCAGTTCTCCTCCGATTTCTGCGGAAATTTCGGCGCCGTCTTTTTTCCAGGACAGCCGGTTCTCCTCCAGGGTCTCCTGCAGAACCGACCCCAGAGAAGTCCTTTGCAGCGGAATGGCCTTTTCTCCCAGATCCAGCCGGGTCAGAAGGAAAAGCTGACTCACCATAATATCCAGCACATCGGTTTTTCTTCGGATAACCTGCAGATACCGGGCCTGTTTGTCCGGTGTATCTGCTATATGATCCATCAGTCCTTCCACATAGGCCTTGATAGCCGTAAGCGGCGTCCGGATGTCGTGGGAAATGGATGCAATGAGTTCCTTCCGGCTTTCCTCATCCGCTTCCCGCTCCGCCAGCGACTGAGCCAGCTTTTTCGTCATTACATTGAAAGCCCGTATGGCCGGTGTGAATTCATCCTCTTCCTGTTCCTTCAGAGATACGGAAAGATTACCCTGCCGGATTTCCTCAGCCCCCCGCCGCAGTTCTTCCAGCGGCCGGGTAATACTGCCGATGATGCGCCGGGACAGGAAACGGGAAATCAGGATTGTAAAGAGCGCCACGGAAATCACAATAAACCATACGGTATGGCGGACCGCACGCTCAATGGAGGCATCACTCCGCTGCACCGGCTGACGGGCAGCCACAGAGATGGTATACGGTACATCCCGCACGGTCTGGCGGTAAATGTACAGATATTTTCCCGAGCCGGTCATGCTGTATATCCCGTCCGATCTGCGCTCTGTCCCCTGAAGAAAAACCTTCCCCCGGACAGGCTCCAGATCCTTCCGGAAACTTTCGTTTCCGTACTGGTACAGCGTCTTTCCTTCACTTTCCACCTGGATAAAAGTCTGCACCGGATCGGTGATCTGAATGATCCAGTCATAATCATCCCAGTCTCTCTGATTCCGCACATTGTCCATCAGGATGCCCCGGACAGCGTTGGAAATGATATTGAACTGGAACCCGCTCTCCGCCATGACATGATTCCCGCTGCGGGCATAAATAATCAGGCCGCAGAGCGAGGAAAAGATTACAAAGACTGTCAGGAGCACCGGCAGGATAAACATGGCAAGGTGTGAAAAAATCAGCCGTTTTCGAATAGTCATAATTGCCTCATCGGATTTCCCTGTTTGTCCCCTCCGCCGCGGAGGCGCAGAAAACCCGGCGGTCAGCCCTTCGGAGTCCCGGCGGAAAAGGCTGCCGTCTTCTCTTTCTGTATTTCTGTTTCTTTGTTTTATCATACCCGGGAAAAAATCATCCCGCAAGAGAATCCCCGCTCTTCCTCCGCATTGTTTAATTCTTGTTTAACAATCCTTGCAGTTCCGTTTATTCCGGAAAACTAAAGTATAAGGAGAAAGCAGAGAATTCATTGCAAGGAGGCTTTTTATGATAAAATTCGTTCGCAGTCACCCTTTTCTTTTTCTCAGTATTTTCTTTTTCCTGCTCTATCTGGCAGGAAACCAGTTCCTGCCCATAACCGATACAGCGGAATCCAATTATGCGGAAACCGCCCGGGAAATGGTTCTTGCCGGCGACTGGATTTCCCCGCAGATTTACGGAAATTACTGGTATGATAAGCCCATCCTGTATTATTGGGAGCTCTGTGCTTCCTATACGGTCTTCGGCTTTACCGAATTTGCTTCCCGCCTGCCCAGCGCTGTCTTCGGCACCATGAATGTGCTCTTTATCTTCTGGTTCTCCCGGCGGGTCTACGGAGAAAAGATCGGCTGGATTTCCGCACTGATCTTCGGTTCCTCCGTGGAAACCTGGCTTCTTTCCAAGGCCGTCATCACCGATGCGACTCTTATTTTCTTCATGAGTGCTGCCGTTGCCTTCTTCTACCTGGGCTACACGGAAAACAGGAAATATTATTTTCTCTGCTATGCCGCAGCTGCTATGGCCGTCCTCACAAAAGGACCGGTGGGCCTCGTCCTCCCCGGACTGGCAGCACTCCTCTTTCTCCTGTACCGGAGAGATCTGGCAGAGCTGTGCCGGGTGCATCTTTTCTCCGGTCTTCTCCTCTTCCTGCTCATTGCCGGCCCCTGGTACGGAATCATGTGCCTGCTCCACGGGAGCGACTTCCTTCTGAATTTCATCGGCGTTCACAATATACTCCGTGCCACTGTAGCGGAGCATCCTGCCCACAACCGGTGGTATTTCAATCTGATCTGTTTCCTCATAGGCTTTGCTCCCTGGAGCTTCCTCCTTCCTTACGCGCTCTTCAGGCGATGGAAACGAAAAGAGCTCGGGTTCCGGTCCGCCCGGGAATCCACCCAGCTCCTGGTCATCTATACAGCTGTCGTCTTTGTCTTCTTCCAGCTCATCGCTACCAAGTACACCACCTATACCTACCCCGCTCTCTTTGCCGTTTCCATCCTGACAGCGCTTCTCTATGAGCACACGGCGCCCCGCATGGAAAAAGCCGCTCTGGGCAGTCTTGCAGTCCTGACCGTGGTGTCCTTTTCCCTGGCTCCGTCCATCATGCTGCAGCGTTCCGGAAAAGAAGCCGGATGCGCTCTGGCCGCCATGGACACCGCTGACCGCACCATAGCCTTCACGGACAGATTCCGCACCAGTACAGTATTTTACAGCGGGAAAACCATCTACCGCGCCGAACCGGCCAACCGCATCGATTCCCTGAAGCCCGGCGGCCTTTCCTGGAATGCCAAGAATGTCATGCCCTTTATCTCCCTGGAAGAAGTAACTTCCGATCCGGATGCCATTCTCATCGCGGATAAGAATAATCATTCCTCCTGGCTCGACTTCTTCCGCAGGACCTCCGGTGCAGGGCCTCTCCTGATTCCCGGCGAATACACCATCTGGCTCCGGGATTCCTCTTCTCCGTCCGGGTCCTGAGCCGCTGCCCGTCCCAGGGCATTCTCCGCATCCCGCTGAAGACCTGCCGGATATCCCGGAAGTGACAGTATCAATCAAATTTCCCCCAAAAACAGCATAAGAAAAGCTCCCTTCCGTCGGAAAGGAGCTGTTTTTTCTTGGAGGCGGTGCCCGGAGTTGAACACGGGGATCAGGGCCTTGCGGGGCCCACGCCTTGGCGCTTGGCTACACCGCCGCAGTGATTTATATAGTATAGACTGCGCATCTCCAAAAGTAAAGGCATCTTATATTTTTATTATAATCTTATGAATTCCTTATCGTTTCGGCACCGGACCGTACTTATTCTTCTTCGGATCTCCCGGAATAAACGACAGAACGGCACAGGCCGCCAGGAAGATGACCGTAATGATCCGCACGATAAGCAGCTTGTCCATGTACTTCGGCCCCATTTCATAAAAGGCAAAGAGGATGCCGAAGAACACCCAGTACCACAGATGGGACAGTCCGATATCGCTCATTCTCCGCATGCCCAGACTGAGCAGGGAGACAAAACAGAGCGTACCGATAAGCATGAAGGCTACCGCATCCATATTGGCTTCCCCTTCAAAGATTTCCGGCATTTCCACGGAGAAATAAAAGAGAACCAGAGTGGGAATCACCATGGTGAGGAATTTCGGGATATAGGAACGCTGGCTGATCCGTCCCACCGGATAAAAATAGCTGTTCCAGAGGTAAGAGAGGAATCCTCTCTTACGCAGCGCCGCCTCTTCCTCCACGGCTGCATTGTCAGACAGAGCCTTTGCTTCTCCGCTGTCTGCCAGGGCAACGGTAAATACGCTGTCTCCCTTTTCCGGCCTGGTCACGATGATCGTGGTCACCGTATCGGCAAAAAGGTCAAGCCGATCGGTCGCTACGGGCTTTCCTTCCTTTTCGGTCAGCGCCTTTATCAGACTGTCCCGCTCTTCCCGCTTCACTTCCATATAGATGATGGCGGTCTTCTTTTTCCGCATGCATACGCCGATAAGCTCCGCCTGCAGTCCGTAGAAGAGGATTTCGCTCTTTCCTTCGGAGAGAGAATAGAATTCCGTTTCCTTTTCCTCATCAAAGCCTTCCCGGGTGGCGGTGAAATGCCTGGAAATATCCCGCATGGTTCCCATGAGCCGGAGTTCTCCCGCTCTTCTCGGTTTTCTCTGCTTATGTCCGACAGCGGCCTTCCGCGCTTCCTCGGAGACATCCGGTATATCAAAATCAAGCTTGTTTGCCATGAAATACTCCTTACTGTAAACAGCCGCTCACGGGGCGGCGCAAAATACAACGGTGCTGCGGTTTTTCCGCACTTGTTTTATTGTACCATCATTCCTGCGGACATGCAGGAATTTTGCTTTCCCGGAAAATAAAAAAGACCGCTTATGCGGTCTTTTCTTTTTTGTCTCAGTCAACGAGAGCAATGATCACCTGAGGAGCATTATCGCCCAGACGGCCTTCCAGCTTGAGGATGCGGGTATATCCGCCGTTGCGTTCGGTGTATTTCTTTGCAATTTCGTCAAACAGTTTCTTTGTAACAGCCTTATCCATGATGAACCCTTCAGCCTGACGGCGTGCATGGAGATCGCCTCTCTTTGCAAGGGAGATCATTTTATCCGCTACATGGCGAAGTTCTTTCGCCTTGGATTCGGTAGTGGTGATTTTTCCATACTGGAAAAGAGCGGTTACGAGACTGCGCAGCAGAGCCTTGCGGGCACCGCTGACTCTTCTCAATCTACTACGAGCCATTATTTCCTCCTATTAATTATCAATCCTTGGAATCCTTCAAATGGAGTCCGTATCCCTTGAAGGTCAGCAGTTTTTCTTTGATTTCATCTACTGATTTTTTGCCAAGGTTGCGTACACGGGTCAATTCATCCTCTGTCTTGTCTGTGAGTTCGCCGATCGTGTTGATCTCTGCTCTCTTCAGGCAATTGAATGCACGAACGGAAAGTTCCAGTTCATCAATGGAAAGATCGCGGACTGCGTCTTCCGTGACTCCCTCGGCATTTTCCGGAGCATCCCCGTTTTCCTCTTCCGATTCCGCCACTTCAGCTCCCTGCTGGGCGCTGCCGATGCGGGCGAAATTTTCAAAGCAGGAAATCAGGATGCTGGCAGCGGTCGCTACAGCATCATCGGCATCCACGGAGCCGTCTGTATCGACTTCCAGGGTAAGCTTGTCGAAATCCATTTCGTTGCCGACCCGGGTATCGCTGACATTATAATTGCATTTTACGACAGGAGAATAAATGGAGTCGATCGGGATCACGCCGATAGCGTCATCATCCCTTTTGTTCTTGGTAAAAGGAACATAGCCATGACCGCGGTTGATGGTCATTTCCATGCCCAGATGCGCATCGGAATCCAATGTGCAGATGGGGAGATCCTTATTCAGAACTTCTATTTCAGTCGGTAAATTCATATCACCGGCATAGAAAATACCTTCTTTAGTGATATCGATCCGAACCGTAATGGGGAAAACTGCTTCTTCATGCGCGAGGAAACGGATTTTCTTCAGATTCAGGATCATATCTGTTACATCTTCTCTGACGCCGTCAATAACAGAAAATTCATGAAGCACGCCGTCGATTTTGATAGACGTAATAGCCACACCGTCTAAAGATGAAAGCAACACGCGTCTGAGGCTGTTTCCCAAGGTGATACCGTAGCCTCTTTCGAGCGGTTCGCATTCAAACTTGCCGTGACGCTTATCACCGGAAAGATCAACAGTCTTTATTGTGAAGCTTGTATTTTCGATCATCCGAAAGTCCTCCTTCTGCGCTTATTCAGCGCCAAACTATAACGCACTGAGAGATTATACTCTTCTGCGCTTCGGAGGACGGCAGCCGTTGTGAGGAATCGGGGTGACGTCCTTAATGCTGCTGACTTCGATACCTGCTGCCTGCAGTGCACGAATAGCTGCTTCACGGCCTGCGCCCGGTCCCTTGACGAATACGTCTGCGGAACGCATGCCCTGATCGATAGCTACTCTTGCAGCCTGTTCAGCTGCCATCTGTGCTGCAAACGGGGTGCTCTTACGAGATCCTTTGAATCCGAGTCCGCCGGCAGATGCCCAGGCAATGGTATTGCCGTTGGAATCAGTAATCGTTACAATCGTGTTGTTGAAAGTAGAACGAATATGAGCTGCACCGGATTCTACATGTTTTCTTTCTTTTCTCTTAGCTTTGCTTTTTACCGTAGCCATTTTATCCCTCCTTCAACATTACTTCTTGGTCGCAGTTTTCTTGCCTGCGATTGTCTTCTTCGGACCTTTACGGGTACGAGCATTGGTCTTTGTGCGCTGTCCGCGAACCGGAAGTCCTGCACGATGACGTCTGCCTCTGTAGGAACCGATTTCCACCAGACGTTTAATGTTGAGGGATTCTTCTCTGCGAAGATCGCCTTCGACTTTGTAATCAGCAAGAGCTGTACGGATCTTTGCAACTTCGTCTTCCGTCAGGTCTCTCACACGGGTATCAGGATTGATTCCTGTTTCAGCTAAAATGTTCTTGGAAAGAGTGGGGCCAATTCCATAAATATAAGTTAAGCCGATCTCAACGCGCTTATCTCTTGGTAAGTCTACACCAGCTATACGTGCCATCTACTCTTTAACCTCCTTTTAATTAACCTTGTCTCTGCTTATGTTTCGGATTTTCACAAATAACCATTACACGGCCTTTGCGTTTGATGATCTTGCATTTGTCACACATCTTTTTTACGGACGGTCTGACTTTCATCTTGTTTCCTCCTTACTTACTTGTAACGATAGGTAATCCTGCCGTGCTCTAAATCGTAGGGCGTCAATTCTACTGTTACCTTATCACCGGGCAGTATACGAATGAAATTCAAACGCATCTTGCCGGAAATCGTAGCCAGCACAATATGGCCGCCGTTCTCCAGTTTAACACGGAACATGGCGTTGGGAAGCTTTTCTACTACTTTGCCTTCCACTTCAATAACGTCTGCCTTGCTCATGAGAGCCTCCTTTGGCTTACATATGCTGCCCTGTAACAATAGAGTCAATCGCGCAGCGTCAGAATCTTCGGACCGTCTTTGGTAATGGTGATCGTGTGCTCTACGTGAGCTGCCGGAAGTCCGTCAGCAGTGACTACTCCCCAGCCGTCCTTCATAGTAATGATATCCGGCGAACCCATGGTAATCATCGGTTCGATACAGATGCACATTCCCTCTTCCAGACGCGGTCCATGACCCGGCGTTCCATAATTCGGCACTTCCGGATCCTCATGCATTCCGGTTCCGATGCCGTGACCTACATATTCACGGAGTACACCGTACCCGTAAGGTTTTACATAACTTTCCACCGCATGACCGATATCACCTACGGTATTGCCCGGGACTGCCTGCCTGATGCCGGCAAAAAGAGCCTCCGTGGTGACCTGAATCAGCTGCATGTTCTTCTTACTCGTATGCCCTACCGGAACAGTTATACAGGAATCACCCATGTAACCATTTAATTCTACCACAAGATCAATGGAAATGATATCTCCTTTTTTTAAAATCTTTCTGGCAGAAGGAATCCCGTGGACTACAGTATCATTCACGGAGGTGCACAGCGTACCGGGATATCCTTCATATCCCTTGCACGCCGGAATTCCGCCGTGATCCCGGATGAACTTTTCAGCCATTTTATCCAGGTCCAGAGTACTCATACCCGGTCTTACATTTTTTTCAAGCATAGAAAGAGTATCAGCAGTGAGCCTGCTCGCTGCTGAAATCTTTTCTATTTCTTCCGGTGCATAAATCGTGATCATTCGGAAGCCTTCTTCAGAGCGGCTGTGATATCTTCGTAAACCTTGTCCATGGACTGGTCTCCGTCGATTTCATAATATTTTCCGCCGGCCTGATAGTAATCGATGAGAGGCTTTGTGGATTTTTCATAAACCGCAAGTCTTTCAGCAACGGTATCGGCATTGTCATCCGCTCTCTGATAAAGTTCGCCGCCGCAGTTGTCGCAGACGCCTTCCGTCTTGGGCGGACGGAATTCCTTATGGAAGGAAGCGCCGCAGGAACGGCATACCAGACGTCCGCTGATTCTCTTGACGAGAGCCTTCGGATCGGCCTTGATGCCGATGACTGCAGTCAGCTGAATTCCGAGATCATGAAGAATGGCATCCAGAGAAGAAGCCTGAGCTGTGGTGCGGGGGAATCCGTCCAGGATCCAGCCGTCCTTGACATCGTCCTGGGACAGTCTTTCCTTTACGATGCCTACCGTTACGCTGTCCGGAACAAGAGCTCCCTTGTCCATATAGCTTTTGGCTTCCTTGCCGAGAGCAGTTCCTGATTTCACAGCAGCACGGAACATGTCGCCGGTGGAAATCTGGGGGATCCCGTAATCACGAATGAGCTTTTCCGCCTGGGTGCCTTTGCCTGCACCGGGAGGTCCCATTAATAAGATATACATATCCCTACTCCTTTGTAAAAGACTTTACTTGATAAAGCCCTTGTAATTTCTGGTAACCATGTAAGACTCAGCCTGTCTCATTGTATCGAGCGCCACGCCGACAATAATCAGAAGAGACGTACCGCCGAAGTACACGCCTTCGATGCCGGTAACGTTTCCGATGAAATTCGGGAGAATCGCAATGAATGCAAGGAAAACAGCGCCGGTCAGTGTGATTCTGGACAAAACCTTATCTACATAGATCATGGTCGGTTCGCCCGGACGGATGCCGGGGATGAAGCCGCCGTATTTCTTCATATTGTCTGCCAGTTCCTTAATGTTGACCGCAATGGCCGTATAGAAATAGGTGAAGACAAAAATCAGGAAACCGTAGCAGATGGTGTTTGGCCAGGTGCCCCATGCGAAGAAGTTTCCGATGCTCTGTACCCAGGATACGTGAACGAACTGAGCCAGTGTCACGGGAAGCATCAGTATGGAGGAAGCGAAGATGATCGGGATAACACCGGCCTGATTTACCTTCAGGGGCAGGTAGGTGCTGTGACCGCCGTACATGCGGCGTCCGATAACGCGCTTGGCATACTGGATGGGGATTCTTCTCTGTCCTTCATTGATCTCTACAACCAGTCCGATCATGACAAGAGCAATGATGAGGAACAGGAGAAGCTGGAACGGAGAAATGGTGCCGATTTCCAGATAATCAACGACGGTCGTCGCTGCTTCAGGGAAGCGGGCTACGATACCGCAGAAGATGATCAGGGAAATGCCGTTTCCGATTCCGTGTTCCGTGATCTTTTCGCCGATCCACATGAGCAGGCAGGTGCCGGCTGTGAGGACTACTACGACGAAAAAGAAGTACAGCCAGCTGTTGTCGACCAGGGCATTGTTGATGCGCAGGGCATAGGTCATGCCGAAGGCCTGAACAGCTGCCAGGAAAATCGTGAAGTATCTGGTCACTTTCTGGATTTTCTTATAGCCCTCCTGGCCTTCTTTTCTCCATTCTTCCAGAGTGGGGATAACGGCCGTGAGGAGCTGCATAATAATGGATGAGTTGATGTACGGGGTAATACTCATGGCAAATATGGAGAATTTGCTGAGTGCGCCGCCGGAAAATAAGTCCAGGAATCCGAAGAGGTTGCCCTGGGTAAACAGGCTTTCAATGACGGAAGCGTCAACCCCCGGTACCGGGATATGAACCCCGAGCCGGAAGATGACGAACATCATGAAGGTGAAAAGTATGCGATCTTTGAGTTCTTTATTGGCAAAAAGATTTGCGATCACAGATCCCATCTCAGATCACCTCTACTTTTCCACCTGCTGCTTCGATTTTCTGCTGAGCGCTCTTTGTGAATCCCTGTGCTCTTACAGTCAGAGCCTTGGAGATTTCACCGTTGCCCAGAACACGTACACCGTCGAGAACGTTCTTCAGGACGCCTGCTTCTACGAGTGCAGCCGGATCTACAACAGCGTTTGCGTCGAAACGGTTCAGCTGTTCTACGTTCACTTCGGCATATTCCTTAGCAAATACATTCTTGAATCCGCGTTTCGGCAGACGGCGGTACAGAGGCATCTGGCCGCCTTCGAATCCCGGTCTTGTGCCGCCGCCGGTTCTTGCGTTCTGACCTTTGGCGCCGCGGGTGGACTGTTTGCCCATGCCGCTTCCCAGACCTCTGCCGACACGACGGCGATTTCTTGTAGAGCCTTCAGCGGGTTTCAGTTCATGCAGTTTCATCAGTGCACCTCCTTCTCTATTATTCTGCAATTTCTTTGCATTCAACCAGATGACGGACAGAGTGGATCATGCCCTTAATCTGCGGTGTAAGTTCTTTTTCCACGGAGGAATGGGTCTTCTTGAGGCCCAGAGCCTTTACAGTCGCGATATGTTCCGGTCTGGAACCGATCACGCTTTTCTTCAGTGTAATAATGACTTTCATCAGGGGCCCCCTTAGTTATAAATTTCGTCCAGGGTCTTTCCGCGGAGTGCTGCTACTGTTTCAGCATTTTCAAGCTTGGAGAGACCGTCCAGAGTTGCTCTTACCATGTTGATCGGGTTAGAGGAACCAAGGGACTTGGTCAGTACGTTGCGTACGCCTGCGGTAGCAAGGACTGCACGTACAGGACCGCCGGCCTTAAGACCGGTACCTTCAGCAGCCGGCTTCATGACAACCTTGCCTGCACCGTATACACCGAGCATCGGATGCGGAATGGTGCCGTTCTTGAGGGCTACTGTAATCATGTTCTTCTTAGCGTCTTCAACGCCTTTGCGGATGGCTTCCGGAACTTCGGCAGCCTTGCCCAGGCCTGCGCCGACTTTGCCCTTGCCGTCACCGACTACGACAACTGCAGCAAAGGAAAAACGACGGCCGCCTTTTACGACTTTAGCAACGCGGTTGATGAAAACGACGTTTTCCTGTAAGTCGGATTCTTTCTTTTCAAATCTTGGCATGTGTGTACTCCTTTACCTTAAAATTGTAAGCCGGCTTCGCGGGCACCTTCAGCCAGAGCCTTTACTCTGCCGTGGTAAATGTTGCCGCCGCGGTCAAATACGACCGTTTCAATTCCCTTTTCCAGGCATCTCTTTGCTACGAGAGCACCTACTGCCTTGGCAGCTTCGACATTGCCGCCGTAAGGAAGCTGGGCTTTGATTTCTTTGTCTAAGGTATTGGCCGATACCAGGGTTACGCCCTTTTCATCATCGATAACCTGTGCATAGATGTTTGCCAGGGAGCGGTAAACACTGAGACGCGGGCAGTCGGCAGTACCGGAGATTTTCTTACGAAGACGCAGATGACGGCGGATAACCGCATTTCTGCTTGCATTTTTACGCATATTCTATTGCCTCCTGTCTTACTTCGCGCCGGTCTTGCCAGCCTTACGGCGGACATATTCACCGGAATAACGAATACCCTTGCCCTTGTAAGGTTCCGGTTCACGCCAGCTGCGGATTTCTGCTGCAATCTGGCCGACCTTTTCCTTATCGGCACCGGATACTTCGATCACTACGGAAGACGGAGTCTTGATGGTGATTCCTTCCGGCGGTGTAATGATGACCGGATGGGAGAAACCGAGAGCCAGCTTCAGATTCTGACCCTGCATCTGTGCATTATAGCCGACGCCCTGGATTTCCAGCTTCTTGGTGAAGCCTTCCGTTACGCCTACTACCATGTTGTGGATGAGAGTACGGGTTAAGCCGTGCAGGGAGCGGGATTTGATTTCATCGTTCGGACGGGTGCAGATAATCTGGCCGTCTTCCATGCTCAGATCGATAACATCGCTCAGTGTACGGGTAAGTGTACCTTTCGGACCTTTTACGGTGACAGTATGTCCGTCAATCTTGACTTCCACACCTGCCGGGACCGCAATAGGTTTCTTGCCGATTCTTGACATTGTTATACCTCCAACGGATTACCAGACAAACGCAAGGACTTCGCCGCCCAGGCCTTCTTTACGAGCAGCCTTGTCGGTCATAACACCCTTGGATGTGGAAATAATTGCGATACCGAGTCCGCCGAGTACCTTCGGCAGTTCTTCCTTGCCTGCGTATACGCGGAGGCCCGGTTTGGAAATTCTCTTCAGTCCTTTGATGACCTTTTCACGGTTTGCGCCGTACTTCAGTGTGACGCGAAGAACCTGATGGCCTTCTTCTGTGACTGCTTCTACGCTTTTGATAAAGCCTTCATCTTTTAAAATTGTAAGCACAGCTGCTTTCATTTTAGAAGCGGGCATATCTACAGTAGCGTGATATGCATCGTTCGCATTACGAATACGGGTAAGCATATCCGCAATCGGATCGGTTGTTACCATTATTTAATCCTCCTCCCGAAATATTACCAGCTGGCTTTTTTAATACCCGGAATTTCTCCGCGGTAAGCCAGGTCACGGAACTGGTTGCGGCAAATTCCGAATTTACGCATAAAGCCGTGCGGACGGCCGGTCAGTTTGCAACGATTATGCAGGCGTGTCGGAGAAGCGTTTCTCGGGAGCTTGCTCAGGCCTTCCCAATCCTTCGCTTCAATCAGCTGCTGACGCTTGGCTGCATATTTCTGAACAGTGAGTTCTCTCTTCTTCTCACGTTCCAACATAGACTTCTTTGCCATATTGCCCTCCGGATTACTTCTTGAACGGCATACCGAACTGCTTCAGGAGCTCACGGGCTTCTTCATCGGTCTTAGCCGTTGTAACTACAATGATATCCATGCCGCGGATCCGGTCGATCTTTTCATAATCGATTTCCGGGAAAATCAGCTGTTCCTGTACGCCGAAAGCGTAGTTTCCGCGGCCGTCAAAGCTCTGATCGCTGATACCGCGGAAATCGCGTACGCGCGGGAGAGCAATGTTGATCAGGCGGTCAAGGAATTCATACATCTTGTCGCCGCGAAGGGTAACCTTGCAGCCGAGCGGCATTCCTTCACGGATGTGCCATGCAGCAAGGGACTTCTTTGCTTTGCAGATCATCGGCTGCTGACCGGTGATGGCTGCAAGATCGGAAGCAGCTGCGTCTACTGCCTTTGTGTTTTCAGTAGCTTCGCCTACACCGATGTTAACGACAATCTTTTCCAGCTTCGGGATTTCCATGTCGTTCTTGTAGGAGAACTTTTCGCGCATAACGTCTTTGATCTGCGCTTTGTATAAATCGTTTAATCTGGACACTTGTTATCCTCCTTCCCGCTTATGCCTTGTCTAAAACAGCACCGCTCTTTACGGATGCTCTGACGTAGGTTCCGTCATTCTGCTGAATTTTCTTAATGCGGGTCGGTTTCTTGGTTTCCGGATCCACGATCATGACCTTTGCGGCATAGATCGGGGCTTCCTTCTCAATGATGCCGCCCTTCGGGTTGCTCTGGGTCGGCTTTGTGTGTCTCTTTACCACATTGACGCCTTCAACGACAACACGGCCTTCTTTCGGCATAGCAGCTTTGATCTTGCCCTGCTTGCCCTTATCCTTGCCGGAAATAACGATTACAGTATCTCCGGTTTTTACGTGCAGTTTCTGACTCATTCGTTTGCCTCCCTATTAGAGCACTTCCGGAGCCAGAGAAATAATCTTCATGAAATCTCTTTCACGGAGTTCTCTTGCTACAGGTCCAAAAATACGTGTTCCGACCGGGCTCTTGTCGTCTTTAATGATGACGACGGCATTTTCATCAAAGCGGATGTGAGAGCCGTCTTTACGGGCAATGCCGTTTACGGAACGGACAACTACAGCCTTGACTACCTGGCCTTTCTTAACAACGCCGCCGGGGGTTGCATCTTTGACCGTAGCTACGACTACATCTCCGATGTTGCCGCTTTTACGGAAGGAACCGCCCAGAACTTTGATAACCAGGACGTTCTTAGCACCGGTATTATCTGCAACGTTGAGTCTGCTTTCCTGCTGAATCATCGTGCCAATCCTCCTATAAATCTATATCTATTAATTCTGACGGGCAACGATTTTCTCAACTCTCCAACGCTTGTCACGGGACAGCGGGCGGGTTTCGACGATGCGTACGGTATCTCCGACACGGCATTCGTTGTTTTCGTCATGGGCTTTGAACTTTGTGGTGGTATAAACTGACTTTTTGTATAACTTATGGGGAACCTTGCGTTCTACAGCAACAACAACGGTTTTATCCATCTTATCGCTGACAACAATTCCCTGGCGCACTTTGCGCAACTTTCTTTCTTCTGCCACGTTGAGATCCTCCTTTTGGATAAACCGTTATGCCTTCTTGGCAGCCTTCAATTCTTCTTCACGCTGTACAGTCTTGATCCGCGCGATGGTCTTCTTTACTTCACGAATGCGCATCGGATTTTCAAGCTGTCCTGTAGCGAGCTGAAAACGGAGGTTAAACAGTTCTTCCTTTAAGCCGGCAACTTTTTCATTCATTTCGGCAGTGCTCAGGTTACGAATTTCATTGACCTTCATTTTATTCACCTGCCACTTCTTGACCTTTAACTACAAATTTTGTCTTGATGGGGAGCTTGTGACCTGCAAGTCTCATAGCTTCCTTAGCCGCTTCAGCAGAGATGCCGCCCATTTCGAACATGACGCGGCCCGGTCTTACAACGGCTACCCAATATTCTACTGCGCCCTTACCGGAGCCCTGACGGGTGCCGATCGGCTTAGCTGTTACCGGCTTATCCGGGAAAATCTTGATCCAAACCTTGCCGCCGCGCTTGGTGTAGCGGGTCATGGCAATACGGGCAGCTTCGATCTGACGGCTGGTGATCCATGCCGGTTCGGTAGCTACCAGGCCGAAATCGCCGTAGGTAACGGTGGTTCCGCGATGTTCCTTGCCTTTCATACGGCCGCGGAACTGCTTACGATACTTTGTACGCTTCGGAATTAACATCAGGAATCACTCCTTTCAGCATTTCTCGGTCTGCGGTCTCTGCGTTCACCGCGACGGCCGCCTCTTCTGTTGCCGCCTTCGTGACGGTTGCCCTTGCCGCCCTTGTTGGTGCGGATGTTTTCATTTTCATCCACTACTTCGCCGGGAGCGAGTTCGCCTTTATAGATCCAAACCTTAATGCCGATAACGCCATAGGTGGTATGAGCTTCCGCAACAGCATAATCAATGTTTGCGCGGAGAGTCTGCAGCGGGATGGAACCTTCACGGTAAGATTCGCTGCGGGCGATTTCTGCACCGCCGAGACGGCCGGAAACCGTAACCTTAATTCCCAGTGCGCCTGCACGCATGGTTCTGCCTACAGCCTGTTTTACAGCACGGCGGAAGCCGATACGTCTTTCCAGCTGGGAAGCAATGCTTTCGCCTACCAGGATGGCGCTCATATCAACGGATTTGATTTCAAGGATATCAATATCTACTTCTTTATCGGTGACAGCCTTGAGTGCCTTCTTAATGTCCTCAATACCTGTGCCGCCGCGGCCGATAACCATGCCCGGCTTAGCAGTGTAGATAGCGAGCTTTACGCGGTTGCCTACACGTTTAATGCCAATCTTGGAAATTCCTGCTTCGAACAGGTGCTTCTTTAAAAACTGGCGGATTTTGGCATCTTCCACAAGCAGTGCAGCATAATCTTTTTCTGCAAACCATTTGGAATCCCAGTCATCGATCACGCCTACACGCATTCCATGCGGATTAACTTTCTGACCCAAAACGTTTCCCTCCTTCGATTATTCTTTCTCAGAAACTTTTACCGTCAGTGTGCTGGTACGTTTCATAATCCCGAAAGCCTGTCCACGAGAACGCGGATGTACACGCTTCATAATCGGGCCTGCATCTACATAAATGGTAGAGATGTAGAGTTTATCAACATTCATGTTGTTGTTATTTTCTGCATTTGCCATGGCGCTTTTCAGTGTCTTTTCGACAACGATGGATGCTGCCTTATGGGTATTGTGCAGGATAGAAATTGCTTCTCCCGCCTTTTTGCCGCGGATAAGATTTGCCACAATGCGAACCTTACGGGGAGAAATGCGGACATTTCTTGAGATTGCCTGAACTTCCATTTTATTCCTCCCTATTATTTTTTATCGGTCTTGTTATGACCTTTGAACGTACGGGTCGGAGCGAATTCACCAAGCTTATGGCCAACCATATCTTCAGTGATGTAAACCGGTACATGCTTTCTTCCGTCATGGATCGCAATGGTGTGACCCACAAAGCTCGGAAGGATGGTAGAAGCACGGGACCAGGTTTTTACAATTTTCTTATCGTTAGCCGCGTTGAGCGCATCGATCTTCTTTACCAGAGAGAATGCGACGAACGGGCCTTTCTTTACGGATCTGGACACTTTTACTCCTCCTTATCTTACTTGCGTCTCTTAACGATCAGTTTAGTAGACGCTTTTCTGTTATCCCTGGTCTTCACGCCGTAAGCAGGTTTGCCCCAAGGTGTAACAGGACGCTTACGTCCGACAGGAGACTTACCTTCACCGCCGCCGTGCGGATGATCGTTCGGGTTCATAACTACGCCGCGGTTAGCAGGACGTACGCCGAGCCAACGATTTCTGCCGGCCTTGCCGAGGGTAATATTTTCATGGTCTTCGTTGCCGATAGCACCTACGGTAGCGCGGCAGCGGATGTGTACTTTTCTCAGTTCGCCGGAGGGCAGACGAAGCAGAGCATAGTCGCCTTCCTTAGCCATCAGCTGAGCGGAAGCGCCGGCGGAACGAACCATCTGGCCGCCCTTACCGATCTTCAGTTCAACATTGTGAACGATGGTACCGAGAGGAATATTGGTGAAGGGCAGGCAGTTGCCGACCTTGATATCGGATTCCGGACCGCTGGTTACTACGTCGCCGACCTTCAGTCCCTTCGGAGCGAGGATGTAGCGCTTTTCGCCGTCTGCATAGTGCAGCAGAGCAATGCGGCAGGTACGGTTCGGATCGTATTCGATTGTTGCAACCGTTGCCGGGATTCCGTCTTTATTTCTCTTGAAATCGATGATTCTGTACTGACGCTTATGACCGCCGCCCTGGTGGCGAACTGTCATCTTACCGGAGCCATTGCGACCGCCATGATTATGAACAGGAGCCAGCAGAGATTTTTCCGGCTTGTCTGTCGTAATTTCATCAAAGGTGGAAACGGTCATCTGACGGCGTCCGGGAGTGTACGGTTTAAATGATTTGTAAGCCATTTATATTACTCCTCCTTTTACGCTTCGAAGAGCTCAATTGTTTCGCCCGGTTTGAGGGTAACAATTGCTTTCTTCCAATCACTGCGACGACCCTGGGTGCGGCCCAGACGTTTCATCTTGCCTTCATAACGCATGGTGTTCACAGCCTGAACCTTTACTTTGAAGATCTGTTCCACAGCCTGGCGAACTTCAACCTTGGTTGCTGCAAGCGGTACACGGAATGTATACTTGCGTTCTTCCATAAGAGCTGTGCTCTTTTCCGTGATAATCGGTCTAATGAGGATGTCACGTGCTTCCATTATGCGAGTACCTCCTCGATCTTCTTAACAGCTTCCTGGGTCAGGAAGAGCTTATCATAATTTACAATATCATAGATATTGATTCCGCTCGGAGCATAAGCCTTTACTCCCGGAATGTTTCTTGCAGACAGAACGGTATTTGCAGAAGCTTCGCCGCCGTCAACGATGAGTGCTTTATGTGCATCGAAAGCGGTGAGCATCTTAACGATTTCCTTTGTCTTCGGTGCTTCCAGCTGGATGCTGTCGAGAACAACCAGTTCGTTAGCGCGAAGCTTTTCGCTCAGTGCGGATTTAACAGCCAGCTGGCGTGCCTTTCTCGGCATAGCCTTTGCATAGCTTCTCGGGGTCGGTCCGAATACTGTGCCGCCGCCAACCCAAAGCGGGGAGCGGATGGATCCGACTCTGGCACGGCCTGTGCCCTTCTGTTTCCAAGGCTTCTTGCCGCCGCCGCGAACAAGGCCTCTTGTCTTTGTAGCGTGGGTGCCAAGGCGTTCATTAGCCATCTGGCGAACCACTGCCTGATGAATAACAGCTTCGTTGTAGTCTACGCCAAAGACGCTGTCATTCAGCTCTATTTCACCGGTTTCCTGGCCGGCTACATTATACAGCTTTACTTTCGGCATTGAGATGTTCCTCCCTTAATCAGGACAATTTTCTGTTGTCCCGGACAATATTATTTTACAGGCTTTACAGTTTCCTGTACCATGACGAGGCTTCCCTTAGCTCCGGGGATCCCGCCTTTGACAAGCATCAGATTACGGGCAGTATCAACTCTTACTACCTGAAGATGCTGAACAGTGACGCGTTCGCCGCCGAGCTGTCCTGCCATCTTCTTGCCTTTGAATACTTTTCCGCCGCCGCCGGACATACGAGCACCGAGGGATGCTGTCTGACGATGGTTCTTGGAGCCGTGGCTTTCCGGTCCACGCTGGTGATTGTGGCGTTTAATCGTGCCGGCAAAACCCTTGCCGCGGCTGGTTCCGATAACGTCTACAATTTCGCCTTCTGCGAAGATATCAGCAGCCAGAGTTTGGCCTACTGTGTAAGACGGCTTTTCAGCGAGTCTGTATTCACGCAGATATTTTACCGGTTCAATGCCGGCCTTTTCAAACTGACCCTTTACAGGTTTTGTCAGATGCTTTTCCTTCACAGCGCCGTAGCCGAGCTGAACAGCATTGTAGCCGTCGCTTTCTACTGTCTTGACTGCTGCTACTACGTTAGGCATCACTTCAATGACACTTACCGGAATCAGGTCGCCGTTTTCGGCAAAAACCTGAGACATTCCTAATTTTGTTCCCAAAATAGCCTTAGACATCTTTGCACCTCCTTATAATTTGATTTCAATGCTGACGCCGGCCGGGAGTTCCAGTCTCATCAGCGCATCCGCGGTCTTCTTGGACGGATCGAGGATGTCAATGAGTCTCTTGTGGATACGCATTTCAAACTGTTCACGGCTGTCCTTGTTGACATGCGGGGAACGAAGAATGGTGTACACGTTCCGTTCCGTCGGAAGCGGAATCGGACCGGAGACTCTGGAGCCCGTTCTCTTAGCGGTCTCCGCGATTTTCGCCGCGCTCTGATCTACAGCTTTGTGATCATAGCCCTTGAGGCGAATTCTGATTTTTTCCTGTTTCGACATTACTTAAACCTCCTACGTTCATTTCACGAATGAACTGCTCCGTGGAAATTTCCCTGCTGTGCAGGCCACCTTCCACTTCATAGTTTTTTCCGGTTTTCAGTACCCGGAAGCCCTCGTACTTCCTTCGTCTTAAACCAGCCTTTAAATCATACTATCTTTTCGGAGTCAATGCAAGTAATTTAGAAAAAATTTATAATTTTCCCGAAAAGGCTGAAAAGCACGATAAATACTGGCTTTTCCGTTTTAGGTTCTCCTAACATCAACATGGACACGTCTCCTGGCGTATACTAATTATCTAAATTTTTTCTAAATTTCAGACAGAATAGCCGCTCCGATGCTCTTTTTGCCTCCTCCGGCCCTGTTTCAGCTCCCCGGAAGCCCTTTTTCCCTTCTGAAAAGCCAGATATCCCCGCTTTTTGTCTCCGCAGCACTGCACGGAATGCTTCCTGCATCCGGCCCCGGAAGAAAATTTCCTCCCACCTCGCCGTCTCCGGCAAATACACGGAACTCTCTGTCCTTTTTCCCGATCCTCCGGCTGTTCCGTCCGTCTTTATTCCTTATACTCTCTTTCTTTTATATATCTATGTACAGGCAGCCGAAGCAGAACAGCCAAACGGCTGCCCCGCGGAGCAGCCCGGGCAGGAAGGAAATCCCCTGCCATTCCGATATCTTCCTGATAAACAAAAAGATGACGGATTTTCCTGATTTTTCCGAAAGAGGAAAACGCCTGCAGGGAGCCCCCGTATCGGAGAATGTATCCGGCAATCCGCCTCTGTATAAATTCTTCTTTCCCTGCCGGCTGGCAGATGTATGGCGGATTGGGAAAGTTCGGAAAGCTGTGCCTTTTCCCGGAAGCAAGGGCCGCTGCTCCATCGGCCTCGGAAAGTTTTCCTGCGGAGAGAAGTTCTCTGCAAAAGCGGGGGATTTCGCCGCGCGGGAATCCGGGCATGAAAAAAAGGGCCTCCCGTAAGGGAAGCTCTTTCTTTTTTTATTTCCGTTCAAACGTTTCCGCTCAGATTATTTGGAAATCTTTGCTACAACGCCTGCGCCTACGGTACGGCCGCCTTC
>ULSJ01003623.1_pt1 | contig 27472 bp, 27 predicted proteins | sample 1956291 | NCBI WGS metagenome assembly ULSJ01 (sample SAMEA4835705, study PRJEB28245) | human gut metagenome | biome: gut microbiome; material: fecal sample | place: Denmark | collected 2008 | reverse complement strand
GCCCGCCGAATGCGACACGATTATCAAATACGCCGAACTGTCGCTTGCCGACAATCCTTTCGACCTCAACCAGATGAAATTCTTCATCTATGCGCTGAAGGAGAAAAAGAAATTCGCCCGCGCCTCCATCTGGCAATATCGCCTCAACCACCTGGTGGAAGCCATCCTCTCCACCGGCACGGGACTGAAAAAAGACAATCCCTGGGTAGTCATCAGCCCGGTACATGAATACAACATCATCAACTTCATGGGACTTATCGCCACCGACCACCAGGAACTCGACGACAACATCGACTACATCATTGTCAAGCCCGTCGACAAGAAAACGCCCGAAGGCTTCTATTTCGACGTGTCGAACGTGCTGAAGGTCTACAACATGAAATTCAAGGAATAATCCCGGGCACTGGCCCTTTACGATAATGAACGAGGAACGTATCAACAAATATCTCAACAGCCGCTATTGTTTGGTGACAATGGCGGTTGTGTCCGTTATATTGTCCTACCTGTCTTTTCTGTTTTACGGAAAGGACACGCTTTCCTGTAACGGGCTGTTTGCCGCCCGTGCCGAAAACTGGATAGAAGCTCCCGCCACGGCATGGATGGCCAACGTGGCACTCTCGTTTGCAGTGGCCATACTCCTGTTCAACCTCAACAGGGTGTACGCCTTTATCCGCGAGTTCACGCTGATTCATGTGTCGGCATTCACATTCATCACTCTTACCAACCCGACGGTTTCAGCCACCTTTTCCGCATCCAACCTTCATGCTGCGCTGATACTCGTGTGCACCACCATCCTGTTCCACTCCTTCCAGCGGAAACTGCAGCGGGGCACGATTTTCCTCGTCGGCTTTCTGCTCTCCCTGTGCAGTGTGTTCGACTATGCCGCCCTGTTCTATATTCCGGTGTTCTTCATCGGCTTCGCACAGGTACAGGCCATGTCGTTCCGCGGGTTCCTGGCACTGCTGACAGGCGTCATTCTTCCCTATTGGGTTGGCTACGCATTCGGATGGATCGACTTCCAGCAGCTTACGCTGCCCGACCTCACCATTTCTTGGGAAAAATATCGCGACACATTCGACCCCGTAAATGCCGTCCGCGTCATCATCACGGCAGCCACCGGCACCATACTCGGATTCTCCAACGTGTTCAAAATCATGGCCACGCGCCTGCAACTGCGGTCCTACAACGGATTTTTCAACCTGCTTGCCGTCGCCACTCTTCTGTTCATGGTAATCGACGTGGCAAACGCCAACACCTATATCGTCACTCTCAACTGCTGTGTAGCCATTCAGATAGCCCATTTTTTCAGCATCCACAAGTTCACGCGCCGCTACATGCTGTACTTCTCACTGATGCTCCTCTATCTGGCCTGCACCACAGCTGATTTGCTTAAACCACTGCTTTCGGAATGAAAATAATCGTAGAAAAGAACATACCCTACATTCAGGGACTGCTCGAACCGTTCGGAACGGTCGACTATCTTCCAGCCAATGAAATTACGGCCGACACCGTCAAGGATGCCGACGCATTGTTTGTGCGCACCCGTACCAAATGTAACGCCGCCCTGCTTGATGGAAGCCGCGTAAAGTTTATTGCCACCGCCACCATCGGTACCGACCACATCGACCTGCCCTATTGCCGGGAAAAAGGCATCACCGTGCGCAACGCTCCGGGCTGTAATGCACCGGCTGTGGCGCAGTACGTATTTGCCACGATAGCCCGCTGGATGGAAGGCAAGCCAATGTCACCCCGTGAACTCACGCTGGGAGTGGTCGGCGTAGGCAATGTGGGAAAAATCATCGTACGCTGGGCGCATAATCTGGGGTTCAACGTATTGGAATGCGACCCGCCCCGTCAGCGTGCCGAAGGCGGCAACTTCGTGCCACTTGACGAAATTGCCCGCACGGCCGACATCATCACCTTCCACACTCCGCTGAACCGCGAAGGCACCGACCGTACCTTCCACCTTGCCGACAGCAAGTTTCTTGACAACCTTGACCGCTGCCGTCTGCTCATCAACAGCTCGCGCGGCGAAGTGGTCGACAACGCGGCACTGCTTCATGCGCTTGAAAACGGCCGTCTCGAAGCCGCAGCCGTCGACTGTTGGGAAAACGAGCCCGACATCGACCGCCGGCTGCTCGAAAAGGTATTTGTGGCTACACCCCACATTGCCGGCTATTCGGCAGAAGGGAAAACACGCGCCACGGCTATGGCATTGGAAGCATTCGAGGACTTTTATGGCGTAACCGTTGCCGGAAAGCCCGTTGCCGAAGCCCCGAAACTGGGTGCCAACGTCAGCAGCCTTTCGCAGATAGCCGCCACCTACAACCCGCTCGACGACACCGCCACGCTGCGCCGCTCGCCCGAAACCTTCGAAGCCCAGCGCAACCACTACGCCCTCCGCGCCGAAGTGCGGTAAAAACGTCCATCACGACACCCAACAAAAACGAACAATGCGCCGCCACATTCCTAACTTGTGACAGCGCATTACCATTATCTCAAAACGGATTTATTCTTTCATCGTAACAGTTCCGTCAGGAGCAACATCAAATTTGATCTCATAATATACGATAGATGTACTACCGGCGTTTGAAACAGTTTCATTGCCTTTTTCTACCACATTAACTGTAAATGTTGTCATAAGATTCGGATTGTACTTGTCCCCTGACTTTGTTATATCAGATTCAATACGGTATTCAGCAAGAGACTTAAACGCATATTCTGCCGGGATCAGCTTCTTCGCTTCTTCCAACTGTTTCATAATCGCAGTTGCATCTAATTTCGTTGCGTCAACTGCCACTACTTTTTCAAAAACCAAACCTTTGTCATACCAGCTATCCGGAGCGATCTCACTCGGTTTCCAATTCAATTCGCCAATGAAAGACTGAGTGAACACCCGGCCATTTTTCTTGACCATTTTAACAAAAACAGAACCGTTGTTCAGGTTATTTTCCAGTTTACCACTACCTATACCTTCACTCCAGGACAATTCTACAATTTTCCACTCTTCAGGACTTACATTAGTCGTTACAATCTCTTTCACCTTGTTGACAGCTTCCGGAGAATCCATTGCCAACTTTCCTAAACCACTACCACAAGATGTTGCCACTACAGCAAAAACAATTGCCGTAAACACTTTCAAAAAAGATTTTTTCATAATAGATTAGATTTTAATTATGTATATATTCTTCCATATCTCGAATGAAACATTATGAATTTTAATGATTTACAAAGTAAACAAATAAATCGGCCTTCTTATTTTCACCATAGTTAAAAGATGTCAATAATACTATTTTTTATTTCAAATTTCCTCTGTAATTCAAACAACAGAAAAAACGGATGTCAACATCTACAGCCATTACAGATAGCCACAACCCGCTTGACGATACCACCGCACTGCGCCGAAGTGCGGTAACTACCGTAGTCTTACCGCCGTCGGGCATTTTCTGCGGGTTTCGTAGTTTAATACCTGGTTTCTTGTGAAACTATAAGTATTTCCCCAAAATTTGGCAAAACGAAACGAACTACCTATCTTTGCAGAAGAATTTTGACTGCAACAATTTATAAAAACGAAACAATGAACATATTTCAAAGCCGTACATATTCAATGGCCGAACTGGTCCGCTCCCGGCGATACAGCTATCGCGGGGTGTATGTTCATTGGTTCACCGGATTCCAATAAACACATTCCCACGCACAATATGGAGAGGCACATCTTCTATGCTTCCACTAATCCGTGTTTTATAAAAAAAGCCGTCACCCTCGGGCAACGGCCAGTAAGTTTCTGCATAAAAAAATAGTTTTTCTATGTTTAAAATTATCGGAATGATGCTTAGCGGCATCGTTATCGGCTATCTTTTGCGCAATTTTTCCGGCGTGGGAAAAATACACAAGCCTATTTTCATCACCGTAATCCTGCTTCTCTTCATGCTGGGAATGTCAATCGGGATGAACCGGCTCATCATTGAAAATCTTTCGTCACTCGGCTGGCAGGCCATGCTGCTTGCCATCGGCGGCACCGTCGGCAGCGTGCTTTTCAGCACTCTCTGCTACCGATTCTTTTTCAGAAAGGAGGAAAAGAAATGAAAGACAACGCCATTATCATCACCGTATTTTTCATTGGCTGCCTTATCGGTTGGAGCGGAATCGCTCCCGAAACCATCAAGGAAAGCAATCCGGCCATCTACATACTCTATGCACTGATGTTTCAGGTGGGCATCAGCATCGGAAGCGACAAAAACCTGAAAAACATGGTCAAAAGCCTGCGCCTAAAAATGCTGCTGCTTCCGCTTTCCACCATTCTGGGCACCCTGCTTTTCTCGGCGCTCATCAGCCTTGTGCTGACACGCTGGTCGGTGTTCGACTGCCTGGCCGTAGGCAGCGGATTCGCCTACTACTCGCTGTCGTCGATACTTATCACCGAACTGAAAGGCGCATCGCTCGGCGTTCAAGTGGCGGCAGAACTCGGCACGATAGCCCTGCTTGCCAATATCATGCGCGAAATAATGGCACTGCTCGGCACACCCCTGCTGGCACGCTTTTTCGGACGGTTTGCCCCCATTTCAGCAGCCGGAGTCAACTCCATGGACGTCATCCTGCCGACCATCACCAAATACACAGGAAAGGAAATGACCACCTTCGCCATTTTCCACGGCATCCTCGTCGACATGTCGGTGCCCTTCTTCGTCACCCTTTTCTGCACCCTGTAAGCGACACTTTCTTCAATTGATTATATTTGTTTCCCCGGACGGCCCTCCGCCCGGGGTTTTGTTTTTTCTATACCTCTACATCTTTCCGCTGAGGTCGTCTTTTGGCATGGCGGGGTCGCTGCCGTCACGGGTTGCCATGTAGTGGGGCGACATGATTTCGATGCCTTCTTCGTTGAAGCGGTCCTGAATGTTCTGATGCAGGTTGGAATAAATCTGCGGTACGTTGTGCGCGTCTTTCACATAGGCGTTAATCTGATAAACAGGATACCAGTCGTTCAACGCCGTTTCAAGCACAAACGGCCGCGGGTCGTCGACCACGCCGGGCGTATTGAGAGCTGCTTCAATCAGCAGTTTGTGAACCAGCCGCCACGGTGCATCGTAACCGATTGTCACCTCACTGTGTATAATCAGTCCATAGGAACGAGCCGACTCACTGTAGTTCACCGTGTGCGACGACATGATAAAAGAGTTCGGAATCGTAATCACCTCATTCTTCGGCGTACGTATGCGCGTAACGAGCGGAGTGCGTTCCAGCACGTCGCCCGTCGTATCGTTCAGTTTGATACGGTCGCCCGTCTTGTACGGACGCATATAAGTGATGACGAGGCCGGCGATGATATTGCCGATGACCGTGCTCGAACCAAGCGAAACAATCAAGCCGACAAACACCGATATGCCCTGAAAAACACCGGAACTTGATCCCGGAAGATACGGATAAATCATAGCCACCATAAACGCATAGAGAAGGAACCGCACGATGTGGTAGGTGGGCAATGCCCAATCGGGATAGAATCCGTTGATTTTCAGCCGTTCGCTCTCCACTTCACGGGCAAGGTAATGTACAAAACGCACCAAATATTTGATGGCAAGACAAATGACAACAATCGTAAACAGATTAGGAATATAGGAAACGATTCCCATCAGTATGCTTTTCACCGGCATCCAGAGATAGCCCAGCAACGTATAGGCAAGTTTCTCGGTCTGCGGAAAAATGATAAACACAAGCGGCACCGTGAATATCAGTTGGACAAGCATAAACAGATAGCGGGCCACATTGGCGGCAACACCAAGCAACGACACCTGCTTGCCGGTATCCAGCAGTTCGTACGACTGTATCATGATTGGCTTCAACTTCGTTTCCTTCAGTTTCAGAATCCGAAGCCTCAGTTTCCGGTACAGCCAGTTAGTCAAACGAATAAGGAGATACTGCCCTACAACAATCAGCAGCAAATAAGCAATACGCTTCACCAGTTGCCACATGCCGTTTTCTTCCTTCATCCGAATCAGTTTGTTCTTGATAATCTTGCACCTCTCCTTAGCCAACTGTTCCCGCGGCATTCCCGCCCACAGGGCATCCATGTCGGTCAAAGAAACGAGCACCGTGTTTTTATACATAATATCAGACGTGATGTCGGACGTAATCACTTTCAAGGAATCCGGCTCAAGCACCAGCCGATGCCCCAAATCCTCTATCAGTTTCTTATTCATTTCTGCCCGTTGCTTTGCCGAGTATCCACCACGGTTGGCATAAAAATAGAAAAGAGTGTCGCCATCAACCACCATCGGAACACCCGGAGTGATTTTCCGTAACGAATCAATGCGATGGCGCTGTTCTTCCCTTTTCGACGAATCGGCAGAATAATATAACCGTAGTTGCATCATCTCGTCACGGGTATACGCCTCACGTTGACGGACAAGTTCCAGTTCTCGCTGCAGCGAATCGACAACAGCCGCTTCTCTTTTTGCACTATCCACTGATTCCTGCTGAGGCAAAGCTTTCTGAATTCTGTCCAACAACTGACTTTGGCAATCCATGCTACCCAACACAACAATTGCCACCAACACAATAAGATACTTAATATTGCAGATACTCATAACCCGTATTTTTTAATATCTCAACAAAGGTATCCATAATTATTTCAAGAAAGACACAAAAAAGCACTTTACTTTAAAAATTTCACTATTCATCTTTCATCTATAAAAAAGGTGACAGATATTCAATTATCGCCACCTTAGATTTTTATTAAAAGTCACTCGAATTAACACCAACAGCAGGCTTAATCCCAATATGTAATTTTACGAGTTTCAATTTTATAATCTTTTTTCTTTTTCTTAGGTTGTTTAGATTCCACTTTTCGAGATATCCAATTTCCTTTCTGATCACATTGAATATCTGTATATTTACTAACACTTCCCAATTTACCATCCACGTAATACTCAGCTTGTATCTGCAAACCTTCCAAATTATAATAATAAAGTGTCGTATTTTTCATATCATCTGAAACATAGACCCTTTCTGTTACAATATTTCCTTCACCATTATACTCACAATCTTTTTTATAAATGAATTGAGAGCACTCGGCATCTTTATACAAAGCAAATGAAACGGCCTCATTCTGAGCGTTCCTTTTAATTTGAAATCCATATTCGGTATCCTCCAAAGAATACGAAACCAGTTGCCCGTCTCTATCATACTCATATGTCCAACCGTCGTCGGTAATGGTTTTCACATTTCCCCTCGCCCCTTCGAGCAAAGAGTCGTTATAAACTTGAGCTGCACATGGGCTCACAATACCCAGTGCCAAAACTACTGCAATAATACTTAGTGTTTTCATTGTTTATTTGTCTATTAAAAATTCCCATTTTATTTGATTAATGCACTCTGCTACAGACATGCTCACTCGTCCCTACCGTAAAAGGCTGCATGACTTTGAACAGCCATAGTGAAAGTCGAAGTCAAAAAACTATTCCCTATGTTACAAATATAGACATTTATTTAAATATACACGATATCTCAATCGTTTTTAACATTGTCAAAATTACATTTTTGTAAACAAGATTCAACCCATACATATAACCATCAAAAAGTCCCATTACACCGCCTTCGGAATAATGGGACTCTCTTAAAATTCTTATTACGATTAATGATGATTTTTCACTTGTGCTGCGAGAAAAGCCATTTCATAAAGTCAGGATAATTGAAAGCCGGATTCCAGCTTCCGTGATTGCAGCCTGGGAACTCGATATATTCCACATCGGCACCGGCAGCCTTTAGAGCACGATAGGCATTACGCGAGCCGTCGACCGGCACTACGTCATCAGCATCACCGTGGAAAATGCGGAATTTCACCTTCTTTGCCGCAGCGAGGCGCGAAGCGTTGACCGTGCCACAGATGGGAATAGCGGCGGCAAACACATCGGGGAAACGGCACACCATGTCGTATGTACCCATACCTCCCATCGACAAACCCATGATATACACGCGGTCGGTGTCAACATCCCCGCGCGACAAATAGCTGTCGATAAGTTCCTTTAACGATGCAAAGACAGGAGAAATTTCTGGGTCTTTCGGCATTTTGTCGCTCTCGAACGACTCCGGACGGCTGTTATATGCCCAATAGCCGTCGGGCGGACATTGCGGAGCGATGACAAATGCCGGATATTCCATGCGGTTCACCGGATTAAGAAACATTTGCCCTCCGTGAACGAGCTGCTTTTCGTTGTCCGTACCGCGCTCGCCTGCACCGTGAAGGAATATCACCAACGGATATTTCTTACCCTTTTGCTGATTTTCCGGCGTCAAAAGGCGATAAGGCAACGTGTCGCCGCGTTGCGAAATGTACTGTTTTTTCTCAAACTGTTCTGCCGCAAAAGCCGTTCCCGCCACGAGAACAGCCATCATGAGAGTCAAAAATTTTTTCATGTTCTGTTACTGTTGTTTGTTTTGGAGTATCAATGATTTTTCAACTTCCAAAGTTACAAAACCCGGACCAAACACCACCATCACCCACCCGAAATTTTCCAAAGAGACTTGCGAAGAAGTCTCATTTTCGCAAGACAGCATTACCATTCCGCAAAAAACCGTTGCTAATTTAGGACATTCATACAGGAAAGTGTAATTTTGCGTATTTTAATAAGCAAAACGAAAACAATGGCAGGATTGAAAGCTTTGGCCAAAGATACGGCCATATACGGATTGAGCAGTATCGTCGGCAGATTCTTGAATTATTTGCTGGTTCCCATCTATGCCGCGGCTATGTCGGCGGAATCGGGCGGCTACGGAGTGGTAACGGAAGTTTACGCCTGGACGGCGCTGCTGCTCGTCATTCTCACCTACGGAATGGAAACTACATTTTTCCGCTATATGAACAAGGACGGAGAGAACCCGCAACGGGTCTACTCTACCGTACTGACAATGGTCGGCTCGACATCACTGCTTTTTGCGGTGCTGTGCATAGTGTTCATGCAGCCGATAGCCAATGCAATGGGCTATTCCGAACATCCGTGGTATATTGGCATGATGACACTCGTCGTTGCCATGGATGCCTTCCAGTGCATCCCGTTCGCCTACCTGCGCTACAAAAAACGTCCCATACGTTTTGCGGCCCTAAAATTACTGTTCATTGTGCTGAACATCGCACTCAACCTTGTCTACTACGTATTTATGGACGGTAGCGACGTGTTCTACGCCTTTTTCTTCAATCTGGTGTGCACCTCGTTCATTATGCTGCTGATGATTCCTCTGCTGGATTTTCGCGGAGGATTCGACTGGCCGCTCGCCAAACACATGCTCAACTATTCCTATCCGATTCTCATACTCGGCATTGCCGGCATCCTCAACCAGGTGGCCGACAAAATCATCTTCCGTCATGTATACCCCGATGCCGCCGACGCAAAGGTGCAGCTCGGCATCTATGGAGCCGCCAGCAAGATTGCCATGATTATGGCCATGATTACGCAGGCGTTCCGCTATGCCTACGAACCTTTCGTGTTCGGCAACAGCAAGAACAAGAACAGCAAAAAGATGTATGCCGACGCAATGAAATATTTTGTCATCTTCACGCTGCTGGCCTATCTCTGCGTGATATTCTACCTCGACATTCTCAAGTATATCCTTGCTCCCGACTATTGGGAAGGACTGAAAGTGGTGCCTATCGTGATGATGGCTGAAATATTCATGGGCATCTATTTCAACCTCTCGTTCTGGTACAAGCTTATCGACCAGACTAAATGGGGGGCCATCTTCTCGTTCATCGGCTGTGCCGTGCTGATTGCCATCAATATCCTCCTTGTTCCGGTCTACGGCTACATGGCATGTGCGTGGGCGGGAGTGGCCGGCTACGGGGTTGCGATGCTGCTGTCATATTTCGTGGGACAGAAAAAATATCCTATCGACTACGACCTGAAATCCATCGGACTGTATTTCGTCGTGACATTTGTCCTGTATGCCATTTCAGAATGGCTTCCGTTCGACAACACCTGGCTACGGTTGGCCGCCAACACCGTGCTGCTCGCCTTCTTCCTGGTGTTCATCGTAAAAAAAGAGAAATTCAACCTTGCTAAATTCAGAAGAAAATGAAAATCTACGAACCTATCGACAGCAAGAACCTGCTTAAAAAGCTGAAACATTACTTTTCCTGGTATTTCGACATGTCGGACGACCTGGAGGACAAACAACTGATCATAGAGAACATCAAAGACGGAGTGTCGTTCCGCGGTACAAACGTCTACATTCTTATTGCCGCCATCTTCGTCGCATCGCTCGGACTGAATGTCAATTCAGCGGCCGTAATCATCGGCGCCATGCTTATTTCTCCACTGATGGGACCTATTATGGGGATGGGACTGGGAATCGGCATCCTCGACTATTCGCTCATCAAACGTTCGTTCCGCAATCTGGCCATTGCCGCCGCTGTGAGCATCGCCACATCCGCCGTCTATTTTTTGATTTCGCCGTTGAGCGAAAACCGTTCGGAACTGCTGGCGCGCACCTCACCGACAATCTACGACGTGCTGATTGCCTTCTTCGGCGGTTGTGCCGGCATCCTTGCCGTTTCGTCGAAGCAGAAAGGCAATGTACTTCCGGGCGTGGCCATTGCCACTGCCCTCATGCCGCCGTTGTGTACGGCCGGCTACGGACTTGCCACCCTGCAGTTGAACTATTTCCTCGGTGCATTCTATCTGTTTCTGATAAATTCCATCTTTATCGGTACGGCTACGGCACTGGGCACAAAATTCTTCCATTTCCCGCTTACACAGCACGCCGATACCCGGCAGACAAAACGAGTGTCGCGCATCGTCTACGCCATTATCATATTGACCTTGATACCGAGCATCTACCTGACAGTGCAGATGTTCCGCGAAAACTATTTCCGGGCGGATGCCAACCGCTTCATTGAACAGGAATTCCAATTCCCGAACACGCATATCCTCGACAAGAAGGTGGAAATGCACAAGGGGAAAAAGACGATTACCGTCACCCTTATCGGACAGACGCTTCCGCTCGATTCGCTGAAACTTGCCATGTATGAAAAAATGCAGAGCTTCGGTCTGGAAGGTGTCGACCTCGTCATCGAGCAAGGCTACTCGCAGGACAAACTCGATATCAACAAGCTGAGTGCAGAAATGCTCAACGATCTATATCAGACGAGCCAACAGAAAATCACCGCACAGACGGCCACTATCGACTCGCTCCAGCAAATCATCGGCAACCTTACCCATCCGGCCACCCTTTCTACGTCCATTTCTGCGGAACTGAAAGTAATTTTCCCGGAAGTGGAAGCCATATCCATGGGTACGAACATTTTCTCAAAAGAGGACGGCAGCGTGAAGACCGACACGGTGAACATTGCCATCGTCACGCTCCGCAAACCGCTTTCGGCTGCCCAGCACGACAAGCTGAAAAACTATTTGCAGGCACGGTCCGGTCTGAACGACATTACCGTCATCGACTATAAAGGAAAACTTTCATTTGACAACGAAGCCAAAGACCAGAAAAAATGAAAATCGTCATCCTCAACACTTCTGATTCCAAAGGCGGAGCTGCCATCGTCTCCCTCCGGCTCATGCGTGCCCTTTGTGCCGCCGGGATAGATGCCCGCATGTTGGTTGTCGACCGCCGCACCGACGATGAGCGCGTGGCCGTGGCCGGCACTCCGGAACAGTTGAAATGGGCATTCCTCCGCGAACGGCTTGACATTTTCCTTCACAACGGACTGCTGCGCAGCGAGCTGTTCAAGGTGTCGATAGCCAACAAGGGCGTCGACGTGCTCTCGCACCCGTGGGTCAAGCATGCCGACATTGTGTGCCTCAACTGGATTAATCAGGGCATGATGTCGCTGTCGACATTGGAAGCGTTGGGAAAAATGGGAAAGAAACTGGTGTGGACCATGCACGACATGTGGTGCCTGACTGGTATGTGCCATCATTCCTACGGATGCGACCACTACCGCGAAAGTTGCGGAAAATGCCGTTTCGTGCGGTTCCCTCACCGCAACGACCTTTCACACCGGACCTGGAAAAAGAAACAGCGTCTTTACAGCCGTACCGACTTCCATTTCGTAGCCGTCAGCAGTTGGCTTGCCGACCGTTTCCGCGAAAGTTCGCTGACAGCCGGAAAACCGTTGACCGTCATTCCGAACGCACTGCCGGTGGAACGCTTTGCCTTCGACCGCTCGACAAACATTCCCGTCGAGAAAAAAGTGATTGTCATGGGGGCGGCACGCCTCGATGATCCGGTAAAAGGTTTTGAGCTGATGACCGAAGCTGTCAATCTCATCGCCACACAGCATCCAGAAAAGGCGAAGGACCTTCAACTGCTCCTGTTCGGCGACATCCGCAACCCGGAACTGCTCAAACAGCTGAGACTGCCCTATGAATGGCTGGGACCGGTTGCTCTCGAACGCATACCCGAACTTTACCGCCGGAGCGATATCGTGCTTTCGTCGTCGCACTTCGAAACTCTCCCCACCACCCTTATTGAAGGGCAGGCGGCTGGATGTCTGGCCGTAGCATTCGACCACGGTGGACAACGCGACATCATCACCCACCGGAAAAACGGCTATCTGGCCAAATATCCCGACACAGCCGACCTGGCGGAAGGGTTGCTTTGGGCCGCCGGACAGACGGTCGACCGCGCTGCGCTGCACAACAGCGTTGCGGAACGCTTCTCCGAAGCCCATATTGCCGATATGTATATCCACCTTTTCAAACAGCTGTAAAACCACATTCACGGCCAACCGGCCCGCCGTTGTCTAAAGATTTTTGTAACTTTGTCATCTGAAAACTAATAAAAACTAAAGGAATGGTTACGATTTTGTTTCACGATACAATTTTCGGCCCGATTCACAGCCGACGGCTCGGCACTTCGCTGGGCATCAACCTGACTCCGAACGACGGGAAAATCTGCTCCTTCGACTGCCTTTACTGCGAAGCCGGCTACAATGCCCAGGGCCCCGGCACGACAGGAATCAGCCCTCGCGAGGAAGTGCGCACGAAGCTGGAACAGAAACTGGCGGCCATGAAAGCCAACGGCGACCGTCTTGATGTAATTACCTTCTCAGGCAACGGCGAACCTACGCTGCATCCGGATTTCAACGGCGTGGTAGACGATGTAATCGCCTTGCGCGACCGCTACTATCCGCAGGTGAAAATCAGCGTGCTGTCAAACTCCACAATGATCGACCGCCCTGCCGTAGTGGAAGCGCTGAAAAAGGTGGACAACAACATTCTGAAACTGGATTCGGCCATCGACCGCACCATGCGCCTCATCGACCGCCCGGTAAACGGCCACTTCAACGTGACCAACCTTGTGGAACGTCTGAAACAGTTCAGCGGACAGTGCATCATACAGACCATGATGCTCCGCGGTGAACACAACGGTGAACGCATCGACAATACGACAGATGCGGAGGTGGAGGCTCTGCTCGCCGCTTATCTCGAAATCCGCCCGGCAGAAGTGATGCTCTACTCCCTCGACCGCGCAACGCCGGAAAAGAATTTGCAGAAAGTGCCGAAAGAAGAACTCGAAACCATTGCCGAACGCTTCCGTGCGAAAGGCATTAAAGTACAAGTAAACTAAACGATGATATATCCCAGACCGTTAAAGCAGGGCGACAGCGTGGCCATCGTCTCCCCTGCCAGCAAAATCGACGCAAGATTGGTGGACGGTGCCTGCGCCACACTCGAAGCATGGGGCTTCCGTCCCGTTGTAGGCAGCTGTTGCAAAGGTGAATGCGGCTCGTTCAGCGGAACCGTCGGCCAACGTCTTGGCGACCTGCGCGCCGCCCTTGAGAATCCCGACGTGCGTGCCGTGCTGTGCAGCCGCGGCGGCTATGGCGTAGTGCAACTGATCGAGCATTTCGGCGACTCCATGTGGAACAGCGATCCGAAATGGCTGATCGGCTTCAGCGACATCTCCGCCCTTCATGCCGTGTCGGTCCATGCCGGTGTAGTCAGCGTCCACTCCTCCATGTGCAAGCTCCTTACGGAACGCCCCGATTGCCAGTGCAGCCGCACGCTCCACGACATACTGACCGGAAAACTCCCCGACTATGAAGTGGCAGGCGACTCGCGGAACCGCGAAGGCAGCGTCAGCGGAACCGTTACAGGCGGAAACCTTGCCGTGCTGTCAGGACTCGTTTCAACGCCCTACAACCTGCTGCAAAAGGATCACATACTCTTCATTGAGGACATTTCGGAGGCCATCTACCGCGTTGAACGTATGCTCTACACCCTGCGCCTCAACGGAACACTTGCTCATACCAAGGCACTGATTGTGGGACAATTCACCGACTACAAGCCCAGCATTGACCACCAGTGCATGTACGACATGATTGAAAAAATGGTAGCCGACTACGATTTCCCCGTAGCCTACAACTTCCCCGTAGGCCACGTCGACTACAACCTCCCCATGCTCGAAGGTGCCCAGGCCGACCTCACCGTCACCAAAGACAAAGTCCGCCTCATCTTCAAACGATAAAAAACGACGAAAAAGACCAACCGCTCCGAGCCGCACCCGCACAGCCCGGAGCATAATCATAAATTAAGAAATTCACGCTACCACCATATTTTCACATAAAATTCTTGGTAATATATCATTAATAGCATATATTTGTAACATTGTATCTGTACAGAGAACATGCTATATAATAAAAGCGTCATCTAAGCTTTGTCAATTGGCTTCTTTGAACCTGAGAAATTCATACTGTTAGTCAAGGACAATGTCAGAAGTGATTGCTACGGATATGTCTCCACTATATCCCAAAGTGTGCTGAGAGTAGAATCTATTCTCAAGCACACTTAATGATAGTGCTACATACCTACGTGGGCAACACTCTACACGTTCACTAACAGGGGCTTTCTCAGGGCCTAAAGAAGCGGACAAGTAGAGATGGAGACCCACGTTTTTGTTATACAGCCTTTCATTTCAACCTTTTTCAACCAAGCGGGTCTCTATGGGTACTACTCTACTATTATGAAAAAACTTATTTTTTTAGCTTTGTCTCTGTTTTTGATGACATTCTCTATCAACGCTCAAATTAAAGACGACATCCAAAAAAGTCGAGAACGCGCAGAAAAACTCCAGAAACTATGCGACAATTACAAGACATCGGGCAACGCTAACATTGACGGCTATGGGAATGCCGTGAAAGATGCAGCAATTTTAGCCATTGCCAACAGCGTGCAATTAGAAAACATGTACCAACGCCAAATTGGAGAAACACAAGACGGAGTAACAGATGTTACCGTCACAAAACCGACACTTGACGAGTGGATAACCTTTGCTACAACCGTAGGCGGAGAAGCGGCAAGTATAAAAAAAGCAACCGATAAGGCTGTAGCCGCGGCAAATGAAGTAAAAACACTCACTGAAAACGCCTCAAAAGAAAAGAACAAACTGAAAGCAGTAAAAGCTGTAAGCACTGCAAAGGCTGCAACTGCCATCATTAATTTCGGAAATGAAGCCACCCCTATTCTCGTTGAGGAAAGCGCTGCACAAGCTAAGGCCGTACAAACTATCATTGAGACCATTAAATCTGGCAAAAACTTATAGAAGACTATGAAAAGTCGACTTTCTGTACTAATATTGATAATGGCCGCGTGTATCCGTTTCGGGTACGCGCAGCCTTACAATGATACTCGCCAAGTTGTGGGCGTAGCAGAATTTACAAGCACCGAAAACAGCCCCTATACACGTCTGGTCACCGAGAAAATCATCGAAATGCTTACCAACAGCAAGCGGTTTAAAGTGGTAGACAGAACCAGCCGTGACAAAATAACGGAAGAGTTGGAGTTGCAAAAAAGCGAAGCGTTTATTGATAGCGAAAATCTGGTAGAACAGGGAATGACTGTAGCAGCCGAGAAATTGATTACCGGCGAAATTATCAAAATTCCCGTCTATCGAATAAAAAACAGCGATGGGTCTGTACGCGGCTACAAGGCCAGCGTGGCGTTTCAGATGAAGGTTGTAGATGTTGCTACCGGACTAAGCACCGAAGCGACCAGCTTCGACGGAAAGGCAAGCGAAGAATGTCTGTCACCAGAAAGTGCTGTGACAATGGCAATGAACTCACTGGAAGACGATATAGCTGAATATTTTCGTACAAATTTTCCTGTCACCGCCAAGCTGATGAAACTCGTAAAGCAGGAAAAAGGTGCAGCAAGAATCGTATTAGTAAAGGCCGGTAAGAGACAGGGTATTAAAGTGGGAGACAAATTCAAATTGGAAAGCATCGAAATGCTCGACGGAGAAATTTTGCCCACGGAATTGGGAACAGCTACCGTTACCGAACTGAAAGGCGAAGTTTATGCAGAATGCAAAATAGGCAAAAAGGAAGGACAAGCTGTATACGAACATTTCAATGCCAACAAACAAATAAACTGTACACTTATCGTCAAATAGCATGAAAAATCTTATCCTATTGTTTTTTCTGCTGACACTGGTAGGAGTATTGCCCGCACCCGCTCAATACAACGCTACCGTCAGCAGTTCGACCACTCAAACCGTCACACTACGCTGTGTCGGATACGGAAAAAAGGCCAAGCCTGCCGCTACCGACGCCGAACTGTCAGCTATACGGACAGTACTTTTTGTCGGTGTCCATGGCACACCTTTCAACATGCCACTGATCCAAGAAGGCCAACAGTCAGCGGAATCCCGATTCAATGACTTTTTTAATAACTTCTATAACGGAGACTACAAAAACTTCATCGAATCGTCTATTGTCACAATCCCTTTCGGCAAAAATGCCGTAAAGGCAAAATGTATCACTGTCGACGTATGCGTACGGGTCAGTGCACTAAGGAAATATCTTGAAGACAACAACATTATACGTAAATTCGGACTATGAACATAAAAAACATAATAATCCTACTGGTAATGATATTGCTAAGCCATTCCTCATGGGGGCAAACGGCTACCGTTCAACCCAAAATCATGGTTATTCCCTATGCAAAACAAGACGAAGATATTACAACTATTATAGAAAACGATGTCAACAAAAGAATCGTACTTGCCAAAATCCGAGAAGCATTTGACAGCAGAGGATTCACAACAATCGACTTTGCGGCGAAACTGAAATCCGTATCACGCACATCGGGTCTGACACAAGGCACTCAATCAGATCTGAAAACAATGATTATAGAACAGTCAGGAGCCGACATATATGTAGAAGCTGAAATGGACATTTTATTATCTCCAAGTGGAAACAGTGTAAAAACCATTCTCACCGCCTATGACATATCAACAGGCGGATCACTCGCCAACAAAGTGGGAGAAAGCGGCAAATTCTATACTGATGACATTGGAAAACTCGCAACAAAAGCCGTCGAGAAAGTAGTAGATGATTTTCTCAGTACGATCCAAAACAAATTCACGGACATCATCAATAATGGACGTTCAATTATGGTTGATTTCACATTCGACCCAAGTTCCACCCTTTCCATGTTTTCAGAAATTGGCAATGATGGACTTGGTCTGTCCGATCATCTCGAATTATGGATGAGTGAAAATGCCTACAAAAACAATTATCACATACAAGGAACGACCGACAAACGAATGATCTTTGACGATGTGCGCATTCCTCTTAAAGATGAAAACGGAAACAACTACAACATCAACAAATTCGGCCTTGAGTTTCTGAAATTTGCAAGAGAACTTGGAGTTAAGATTTCACGCACGACAGTGGGGAACACCCTCATAATAACCTTCAAATAAATTAATGATGAAGAATTTTATTCTAACACTGACACTACTGCTCATTGTCCCAATTCTGGAGGCACAAAATAAGAGCATCTACTTTTCGATTGCCATGCCAAGTGAATGCACGCTTGATAATAACACAAAATCACTCCTGAAAAACAAATTTTTCAACCTCCTTTCAAAAGAAGGTGTTGCCTCAATGGAGTATGGTGCCATCGCAATGATACCGGAAGTAAACGTCAACAATTCTTCGAAAATCGCCGGAGGTATGCGAAATATCTATTCTGTAGAACTCAACATTACAGTCACTGTCCGGAACATCATAACAAATACCGTTTTCAACACGTTACAAATAGCCTGTAACGGTGAGGGATATACCGAACGTGAAGCCCAACGTTCTGCTATTAACAGAATTGACTTGTCATCACCGACATATACCAAATTCATCGAAATGACAAAGTCAAAAATAGAAACTTACTATAAAGACAACATCTCCGTTATCATCAAGAAAGCGAACGCTCTTGCATCCCAACAATCATACGACGAAGCGCTTGCACTGCTTTCCACCTACCCGGAGTCACTTCCCGGCTACGGACAAGTAGCAGCAACCATGTCCACCATCTTCCAGAAATGCCAGTCGCAACAATGTCGCCAAATTCTGCTGACAGCAAAAGCGGCCTACGCCCAAAGGGACTATGACACTGCGGCTGAATTGGCTTCAACCGTCGACGCACAAAGTGAATGTGCCCGCGAAGCAGCGAAACTATTGGAAGCTGTCCGACAGAGTGCCAACAAAGAATATAGTGACCAACTAACGATGGAGAGAGAAAAAATACTTTCCAAAGAACGTATCAAAAAGGCAGAATACAAAGCCATTGCCGACATAGCATCAGCCTATTATCAACGGCAGACACAATATGTGTTTTTCTGGTAATTCCAACCCATTTTGGGTTAAAAAAGTCGGGGCGCTGTATTCACATACTGCGCCCCGAAAAATGTACCAATTATTTAATCTCTACAAAACGTCTTCTACTGGTGTGTAAGGCAGGTTCCATGCTTCGGCTACGCCTTTGTAAACCACCTTACCGTTGACAACATTCAAGCCTTCGAGCAATTCTTTGTTTTCCTTGCAAGCCTTGCGCCATCCTTTGTCGGCAAGTTGCAGCACATAAGGAAGTGTCGCATTGGTCAAGCCAAACGTAGATGTACGGGCCACTGCACCCGGAATGTTGGCAACGCAATAGTGTACGATGCCGTCCACTTCGTAAATCGGATCCTGATGAGTTGTCGGGTGTGAAGTTTCAAAACATCCGCCCTGGTCGATAGCAACATCGACCATCACGGTGCCTTTCTGCATCAGTTTCAGCATATCGCGAGTGACAAGCTTCGGAGCTTTTGCACCCGGAATCAGCACTGAACCGATAACAAGGTCGGCCTGCTTCAATTCTTCGCAAATATTAAATTTGTTAGACATCAAAGTCTTCACGTTCTTTGGCATTACATCGTGCAAGTAAGTAAGCCGTGGGATGGAGATATCGCAAATCGTGACATCCGCACCAGTTCCGGCAGCCGTATAGGCAGCAGCTGTACCCACAACACCGGCACCGATAACAAGCACCTTAGCCGGCTTAACACCCGGGATACCGCCGAGCAATACGCCCTTACCTCCATGATGACGTTCGAGGAAATACATACCTTCCTGAACTGACATACGTCCAGCCACTTCCGACATCGGAATCAACAGCGGCAACGTATGGTCGGCACGGCGAACCGTTTCATATGCACAGCATACAGAACCGTTTTCAACCATAGCGTGAGTCAACGGCTCGCTGCTTGCAAAGTGGAAATAAGTAAACAGTAACTGATCCTTGCGGATTAGTTTATATTCGGCCTCAATAGGCTCTTTCACTTTTACAATCATTTCGGCAATGCCGTAAACTTCTTCAATGGTAGGAAGAATTTTTGCTCCGGCATTGACATAATCCTCGTCACAAAATCCGCTTCCGTTTCCGGCAGTGGCTTGTACATAAACTACATGTCCGCGATTCACAAGTTCGTGAACACCGGCGGGCGTCATAGCGACACGATTTTCGCTATTTTTGATTTCTTTGGGAATTCCAATAATCATCGCTTTGTGTTTTAAGTGGTTTTATGTTAAATTCTTAAAGGTTTCATATCAGCAATGCCGCTCCGTAGGAAAGCCACATAATGACAAGAAGCACATATGTTATTTCTTTACGGATAGGATAGCATTTATATGCAAGATATCCACAGGCAATCATGTAGACCGGAAACATTACCAACAACAACCAGGTACTGTCGTCGCGGCTGGCAAAATCATATTCCATCATAAGAAAAGGCCATCCCACCACCGGTAGCACACTTATCGTAACCAGTACAATCAGCCACACAGGCCTTTTGGGAATGCTGTCGTCTTTTTTTGATAATGTCTTGTGTCTTGTCATAGTCTGCGGTCATTTTTTCGACTACGTTTCTTCGCGCTGTCATACAGCTTGAACCGTTAGTCAATCACAAATATACAATGAAGAAAGTTTTCTATAAAAATAATTTTCAAGAAAAATTTACGGCAGCTTTACGAATTAACATTTAGAAAAGCTTTTTCAAATTTACATACATATATTTACTCTTACATCAGCAACAACGCCAAATTCACCCTGCAAATACAGCCCAATCAAAAAAAATAGCTTACCTTTGCCTCAATTATCAACAATTTATACCAAATTATGTCAACTTACACAGAAGACAAGAGAAAAGTGACAACTCGCCGCCTTATTGAAATGAAGCAGCGAGGAGAAAAAATCTCAATGCTGACAGCCTATGACTATTCAATGGCTAAACTCATCGATGGCGCCGGGATGGACGTAATTCTCGTGGGTGATTCAGCATCTAATGTCATGGCAGGAAATGTCACAACACTTCCGATGACACTCGACCAAATGATTTACCACGGAAAATCGGTCATGCGTGCTGTAACACGCGCGCTGGTTGTGGTCGACATGCCGTTCGGTACCTACCAGGGCAACTCGAAAGAAGCTCTTTCGTCTGCCATCCGCATCATGAAAGAGACCCATGCCGACTGCATCAAGCTCGAAGGCGGATCGGAAGTCCGTGAATCCATCGAACGTATTCTCAGCGCAGGAATTCCTGTCATGGGACACCTGGGACTGACCCCGCAGTCAATCAACAAATTCGGCTCCTACACTGTTCGTGCCCGCGAAGAAGCGGAAGCCAACAAACTGATAGAGGATGCCAAACTGCTGGAAGAAATCGGCTGTTTCGCCCTCGTTCTTGAGAAGATTCCGGCTGAACTCGCTACGAAGGTGGCTAAAATGCTCACTATTCCGGTTATTGGAATCGGTGCCGGAAGAGGTTGTGACGGGCAAGTACTGGTGATGCACGACATGCTCGGCATCAACAAGGGATTCTCTCCGCGTTTCCTCCGTCGCTATGCCGATCTGGGAACCATCATCAACGATGCCGTTGCCAAATACATCGACGACGTAAAAACCGGCGACTTCCCCAACGAAAAGGAACAATACTAAGCCACACGGCTTACACACGATAGAAAAAACGGTTGCAGATCCATTACCGACTCTGCAACCGTTTTTTCATACCCCACACAGTCCCCGAAAACCGTAAACCCACAAAAAAACGCGGCCGACTCAAAGCCGACCGCGCATTTTGAATTTATTGTTTTTGTTCTATTACTTTACCAATACTTTGCAAACTGTGTTGGCAGCTTTTACGATATAGAAACCGGCAGGAACATTCACTATGCTTTCGCCTGCAGCAACATTTACAGTTTCTACAGCCTGACCTGCAGCGTTGTAAACAACCACTGTGCAAGCTTCTGCAGCGTTGACAACGATACCGTTGGCAGTAGCAACAACTGTTGTAGCTTCAGCAACTGCATCGTTCACGCCAGAACCCGGTTCATTGAATGCGATAGGATAAGCCTGAATACCTGTATTGTAAACAGCAACAGCACAAACAACGTCGTATTCACCTTCAGCAGGAGTTTCTACATTCCATGCCTTCTGATAGAAGAGTGACAAGCTACCAGTTGCATCTGTCACAACCTTACCTGTTGCATCAACCTTACCTGTAACGACAACTACCTTGTTCAAGTCGGACAAAGTAATATCGCCGGCTTTCATAGCGATAGGATAAGTCGGTACGTTCTGAGTTGCCGGAGCAAATGTACTAGCTTCCGGATATTGCATTTCAGGAAGGCCGTTGAAGCTAGTGTATTCACCCATGATACCGGCTGGGATAATGTCACCTACTTCATATTTAGGAACTTGGTTACCATAAATCAGCATTGCACCGCCTTCTGCATCCTTAACATAGAGGTTGCTTGCGTTCTGATAAGTTACAGTTACAGGGAAAGCAAACTTATACATGATATTACCATCGTTAGCTTCACCTTCAGACTGGAACTCTGCAAGGCTTGAAACTTCAACCGGAGCAGCAATTGTATAAGTAGCCGATACTTTGTCACTGCTGTCGATACCGTCCTTCTTTGCATAAGCAGTGATTGTGTATGAACCAAGTTCACTCAATGCGATAGGAGTAGTGTATTCAGTTTCAGCTCCATCATTGATCTGATACATGATTTTAGCACCGTCAGTGTTGCAAGTAAGTTCTACATTCTTAGCAGTGTAATAAGTGCCTTCATCAAGACCGAATTTAGGATTAGAGCATTTTGTAACTTCGCCTTCAGTATAAGTGATATTCAGGCTCATTACACGCAATTGCGGCAATTTGCCTGCCTGATTCTTGTTGCCTGTAACAGAAATAGTAGCCTCATTACCTGTCAATCCTGTCCAGTTTGCAGTCTTATCAGCATAAGAGAAAACAAATGAACCTTCAGAAACAGGATATGCAGAAGCATCGTCACCATAGTTCCATGTACCGCCGGCAAGCGTAAAATCAACGGCATTGATAGTTGCACCTTGAGGAGCTGTAATAGTCATAGAATTTTGAGCATACAGACGAATAGAACCTTCATCCTTGCCCGTTGTATTGTTAATATACTGATAATAAGCAGGGTCTGTAGAGCCACCATTCTTAGCGAAAGAGAAAGTAAAACCTTCAGCTTCAAAAGTTGTCACAACAACATTGCTATTACCACCCAACAAACCAGCGCAGGCATCCGGAAAAAGGACCGTCACTTCAGCTGCATTCATGGCGAACAAGCCAGAAACAGCCATTAAAGAAGAAAGTAATAATTTTTTCATAAAATATGTTTTTTAAAAGAGTTAGACAACAAAAATATAAACAAAATTTTAAAAAAACAACACCTAAAGAATTCATTTTCAACCTGCCAAAATTCGAAGAGTTCACAAGTATTCCAAAACGGATGCAACATGAAGAATTTACTCTTCTTTTCATGCTTTTACGCAACATTTTCCATGTTTTTGCTGTCAAAATGCAGTTTATCACTTTTTTGTAACAATTGCCTAAAACATCATGAATGAACCTAACGCTACAAAAAAACAGGACGCCTCCCTTCTCAGGAAGACGTCCCTTACATTATGGATTTCAAGATTGCTCTTTATTATTCAGCCAAGCCTACAACCTCAACATCAAACACGAGAGTTTCGTTAGCTTTGATGCCGGCATAAGGTTGTCCGTCAACACCGTAAGCGAGGTCGCCAGGGATGTAGAGCACATAGTGTGCACCCGGTTTCATCATCATCAAACCTTCGCCAAAGCCCGGAACAACACCTGAAGGAGAGAATACGCGCGGTTCGTCGCCGCTTGCATCGAATTCCTTACCGTCGATGTGCTTGCCGGTATATTTCACTTTCACACGGTCAGAAGCCTTGATAGTTACGCCTTCGCCTTCAGCGATTACCTTGTAAACCAAACCGCTGGCAGTTTTCTTCAACGACGGGTCTTTCTTCATCTGTTCAGCGATGTAGGATTCACCTGCGTTTTTGTTGGCGATAGCTTCCGGAGACTTAGCCATCTTTTCTGTTTTGATTTTTTGAATCAATGCCATAACCTGAGCCTGAGCTTCTTGTGGAGATGCTACAGAGTCAGCCAAGAAAGCTTCCTTGAATGCAGCAAAAAGGAGAGCCTTGTCAATGTTGATGCTGTCCTGAGCGGCAAGACCTTGAAGCTGGCTTGTGATAGCCAAACCGATTTGCAGACCTTGGATATAAGACTTTTGAGTAGTGTCGGCAGCGAAAGCAACCTCCATACCCTTGATAATTTCTGCCTTGTCAAAAGTAAGACCTTCCGGAGCGTTTTTCAGTTCAGAACCCACACCATTACCCCACATCTGGCCATAATAGTAAGCCAAAGAGTCTTCTTGAGTTTTCAAATCGCTTGTAGAACCTGCGTTGTCTTTACAGCCAACACCTGTCAACATCAGTGCAGCAGCACCTAATAAAAACAGTTTTTTCATAATTTCGTTTACTCTTATTTAGTTCATTTATTATTTAATCACGCGCAATAACTGGACATCGAATATCAAAGTCGTGTCCGGACCAATCAGCCCGCCTGCACCGTTAGGACCGTAGGCAAGGTCAGAAGGTATATACAGACGCCACTTGTCGCCTTCGTGCATCAGCTGCAAGGCTTCCACCCAACCCGGAATCACCTGAGTTACGCCGAAAGTAGCCGGAACGCCACGCTCCACCGAACTGTCGAACACGGTTCCGTCGATAAGTTTTCCGGTGTAGTGCACTTCCACACGGTCGTTGGCTGTCGGCTGTGCACCGTTGCCCGACTCAAGCACTTCATATTGCAAACCGCTGGCGGTAGTCTTCACGCCCTCGCGCTTAGCATTTTCCGACAAGAAAGCTTCGCCTATTTCGCGGTTCTGCTTGGCTGCTTTCTGATTGGCTTCCTGCATTTCTTTTTCCAGTTGCATGAAAAATGCCTGTACTGTCTGCTTTGCCTCGTCATAGGTCATTTCAGGCTTTTTGCCTTCATAAATTGCGGCAACACCGTTGGCGAAATCTTGCACATTGAGTTCCTTGATGCCCGAGCCCATGAAATTGTGGCCCATGCTCATGCCCAATGCATAGCTTAGTTTGTCCATTCTACAAATATCTAAAATTGTTTATACCATCAGTTTGGCCGTTCCCCGAAACTTCTTTTCCGGATTACCGCCAAGCTGTACTTTTCCAAGCCACAAAGGTATGGTTTTCTCTCTGTCAATTCACATTTTATTCATAAAAAAAACATAAAATCCGGCTTTTCTCCCGTAAAATAAATCCACCTTCTGCCCCATCTGTCTTTTTTCCTGCCATTTATCCTGCCTTTTTCAAAAATAATCACTAAATTAGGATGCACATTAACCCCAAATCCGTCATCGGGCTTTATGCTGATTTCACGCTGCTGTCAAGTAGTTTGATTTCCGGCTTTGCCGAAAATGTAGCGGGCCACATCGACAAGACACACTATCACCAGCCAAACTTTGTTGGGCGGTCAAATGACAGTTTCGGGTTACAAACACATACGACCCTACTATGAAAAATTAAAAACACATACGACTATGAAAAAGGAACTCATCTTCACTCTGTCGCTGCTGGAGTTCATCCTCGGCACAGGCTATCTCTACACCTCCTTCTTCAGTGCCGACAGCCGGCACGAATGGAACTGGTTCACGGCCATTCTTTCCATCGTCATGGTACTGTTCTTTGCCCTGCTGGCCCTACGGTTGCTGACACCGCTGAAAATGAGAATGCTGAAATGGACCCACCATTGCCGCACACTCGAATACCGCACCCAGTTTCCCGTCGGCATTCTGCTGTTTTTCGGAACACTGGCCCTGCTGGCTGTCAACGAGTCGGCCGAAATGAAATACGTGTTTCTGGCGGCTTTCGGACTTTCGGTCCTCGGCAAGGCCATGGTCAGAAAATTCATGCACGAACACGTAAAATGACCAACTTCCTGATTTTTTCGCTAATTTTGGCAAATAATATTTTTTGAGCTATGAATTTGCGAAACAATCTGATTATACTGGCAGCCGCATTGTTCTCCATGTCGGGCTGCGCCTCTTCGGCAACGAAAAAGACAGAAACCGCACAGCCGCAGGAAACGCAGGCGGCCGTACCGTCCATCCAGTTCAACGCCGACAGCGCCTACGCCTACGTAGCCGCACAATGCGCCTTCGGCGAACGGGTGCCCAACACCGAAGCCCACCGCAAATGCGGCGACTATCTGGCCAACGAGCTGCGCCGCCACGGTGCAAAAGTGACGGAACAGAACGCCGACCTGAAGGCGTTCGACGGCACCGTGCTGAAAGCCCGCAACATCGTCGGCGAATTTTATCCCGACAAGCCCAACCGCATCCTGCTGCTGGCCCACTGGGACTGCCGCCCCTGGGCCGACCAGGACCCTGACCCCGACAACCGCCGGAAGCCCGTAATGGGAGCCAACGACGGAGCCAGCGGCGTAGGTGTCCTGCTGGAAATAGCCCGACTGCTGCAACAGCACGAACCGCAGGCAGGCATCGACATTCTCTTCACCGATGCCGAGGACTGGGGAGCGGCCGACGGCAGCGAAGAGTCGTGGGCGCTGGGCACACAACATTGGGTAAGCACACCCCACCGCAGCGGCTACACCTATCCGTCGTTCGGCATTCTGCTGGACATGGTGGGCGACAAGGATGCCGTTTTTGCCCGGGAATATTTCTCGCAGGAATATGCCGGAAGCATCGTCGACAAAGTGTGGGAGACAGCAGCTTCGCTGGGCTATTCCGACCGCTTTGTCAACCGGGAAGGAGGAGCCATGACCGACGACCACGTGTTTGTCATCAAAGCCGGCATCCCCTGTATCGACATCATTGACCAGCGCACGAATGCGCCCACCGGCTTCTGTCCGCAATGGCACACGACATTCGACACGATGGAACACATCGACCGCGGCACATTGAAAGCCGTCGGACAAACCCTCACCACTTTATTGCTCGGAAAATAGCTTTTTGAGTTAAAAAGGGTTTCTATCAGCAATATTTCCACCAAAAATCAGTAATTTCGCATATCGTAGATTTGTAACACGAAAAATGAAAGAATCTTTAGGCATATCTCAAGAACAGAAACAAGTCCAACGGCTCACTCCGCAGCAGGTCCAGTTCGGGAAACTGCTGGAAATGAACCAACTTGAGATTGAGGAAAAGGTACGCCAGGAAATTGAAGACAATCCTGCCATAGAAGTGGCGCCGACTGCCGACAGCGAAAAGATGCTGACCGAGGACGGAGAAGAGTTCAAGGAGTCTTCGCAGGACATGCAGCTGGCCGACTTCCGCGACATGGACGATATGCCCGACGGCTACGATTCGGACCATTCCGCCAATACGCCCGACAGCGACAACTTGGCAGAACGCAGTACCGAAATTCCCAGCTACCGCCTGAAAGAGAACAACTACAGCCCCGACGACAAAGTCTACGAGCCGACCGTCGTGTCGGAAAACACCCTGATTGATTTCCTGACAGAACAGGTGAACGAACGCAACCTGACGGACGAACAGATGCAAATAGCCAACTACATCATCGGCGAAATCGACGACAACGGCTATCTCACCCGCACCGTCCCGTCAATGGCCTCCGACATCGCTTTCCAGACAGGACTGGACATCACCGACGAGGAAGTGGCCTACGTGCTGCAAATCATCCGCGACCTCGACCCGGCAGGAGTGGCCGCCACCGACCTGCGCGACTGCCTGCTGCTCCAGCTCGAACGCCTCGAGGGTTCCAAGCGCAACATGAACGCCTACGAAATCATCGACAAGTATTTCGACGAA
>ULSJ01020555.1_pt1 | contig 27555 bp, 22 predicted proteins | sample 1956291 | NCBI WGS metagenome assembly ULSJ01 (sample SAMEA4835705, study PRJEB28245) | human gut metagenome | biome: gut microbiome; material: fecal sample | place: Denmark | collected 2008 | reverse complement strand
CAGCCGAAGGCGGTAAGGAAATCGTGATTACCGGCGTCAATATCGGTGACTTCGGTAAGGGAACCAATGAAACTTTCTTTGATTTGGTAAAAGCTCTCGATGAGGTGGAAGGCATTGAACGCTACCGCATTTCGTCGATTGAACCCGACTTGCTGACCGATGAAATCATTTCGTTCGTTGCGGGGTCGAAGCGCTTTATGCCGCATTTCCATATTCCGTTGCAGTCGGGCAGCGACGCCATGCTCAAGCTGATGCGCCGTCATTACGACCGCCAGTTGTTTGCCGACAAGATTGCCAAAATCCGCCGCGAGATTCCCGATGCGTTTATCGGGGTGGATCTGATAACGGGCATGAGAGGGGAAACCGACGAAATTTTTGAAGATTCGAAGGAATTTATTGCTTCGCTCGACATTTCTCGCCTTCATGTGTTTACCTATTCCGAACGTCCCGGAACGATGGCGCTGAACATCACTCCGATTGTCGACCAGCAGACCAAGCATTTGCGTACACGCAAAATGATGGCTTTGTCCGACAAAAAGCTCGATGCTTTTACCCGCCGTTATTTGGGCACAGTGCGTCCGGTGCTTTTTGAGCATACTACCGACGGGGGAACAATGAAGGGATTTACCGACAATTATTTGAGAATCGAAGTGCCGGCCGACGAGTCGCTTGTCAACCGCGTAGCGATGGTCCGTCTGGTGGAACCGACTGGTGAGGACGACCTGATTAAGGGAGAATTGGCATGAACGGAACAGTAAGAAATATCTTGTATTCGCCTTTGTGGTTGTTTCTTCACGGAGCGGCATTCCTGCCGTTGCCCGTGCTTTATGTCATTTCCGATGTGCTGGCGTTTCTGACCTATCATGTGGTGCGCTACCGCAGGGAACTGGTGAAAAAGAATATCTATGCTTCGTTTCCGGAAAAGAGTGACGAGGAAAAGAACCGTATCATCCGCCGGTTCTATCGCAATTTCACAGATATATTCGTAGAAACCGTCAAGTTGCTTCACGTCAGCGACAAGGAAATGCGTCGCCGCATTGTGTTTGAAGGCTGTGAGCAGGTTGATGCCTATACCCGCGAGGGCAAGTCGGTGGCTATCTATGCTGCCCATTTCTGCAATTGGGAATGGCTCTCGGCCATCACGATGTGGGTGGACAACGACGAGAAAATCCACTATTCGCAGGTCTATCGTCCGTTGCGCAACCAGTGGTTCGACCGTTTTTATTTCGAACTCCGCAAGCGGTTCAACTCCGAATCAATTCCCAAAAACGGGGTGCTTCGCCAGTTGTTGCAGTATCGCCGCGACGGCGGACGTTTTGTGACCGGATTTATCTCCGACCAGAAACCCAGCCATAACGACGGGCTTCATCATATCCGTTTTCTCAATCAGGACACGCCGTTTATCAGTGGTACGGAACTGTTGGTGAAGAAGATGAAGGCTGCCGTGATGTATTTCGACATTCACCGCGTAAGCCGCGGATATTATAAGGTGACCATGCGCAAGATTGCCGACGATGCTTCGCAATGCGGAGAGTTTGAACTCACCGACCGCTTTGCCCAAATTCTTGAAGAGGCTATCCGCAAGGAACCCGACGCCTGGCTGTGGTCGCACAACCGCTGGCGCAGATAAAAATACAGAAACTTTCAGAACACTACTTATATGAAAAAGCCGATTGGAGTAATTATTCTGAACTGGAACGGAGCTGAATTGCTGCGCCGTTACTTGCCTTCGGTGATTGCTGACAACAATGATGAGATTGCCGACGTGGTGGTTGTCGACAACGGAAGTACCGACAACTCGCGTGAACTCCTTGCTTCGGAATTCCCCGGAGTCAAAACCTTGTTTTTCAGTGAGAATTATGGCTATGCCGAGGGCTACAACCGTGCTATAGCTGAATTGGGCTATGAATACAGCCTATTGCTGAATTCCGATGTGGCTGTTTCGCCCGACTGGCTTACTCCGCTTTACTCCTACATGCAGGCACATCCCGAAGTGGCGGCCTGTCAGCCGAAAATCCTTGCCGACACCGACCGCACGCGCTTTGAATATGCCGGTGCTTCGGGCGGCTACATCGACAAGCACGGCTATCCCTATTGCCGCGGCCGCATTTTTGATGCTGTAGAAAAGGACAACGGCCAGTATGACGATGTGGCGGAAGTGTTCTGGGCTACGGGTGCTGCCCTGTTGGTGCGCACGGAAGTGTATCTGAAAACCGGCGGACTCGACAGCTTTTTCTTTGCCCACATGGAGGAAATAGACCTTTGCTGGCGCATTCATCAGGCGGGCCACAGCATCAAGGTTGTGCCGCAGAGCCATGTATATCATCTTGGGGGCGGCAGCCTGCCGGCTTCCAATCCGCGGAAAACGTATCTGAATTTCCGCAACAATCTTTTCCTGCTTTATAAAAACCTGCCCCGCCGCGAGGGACGGAAAATGCTCTTCGTGCGTCGTCTTTACGACACGCTTGCCTTTTTCGTATTTGTGGCGAAAATGGATTTTGCCAATGCTCGGGCCGTGCTGAAGGCGCACAACGACTATCGGCGCATGAAGTCGCGCTACGATGGCATTCAGCCCGACCGCAATATTATGGCCGATTTCCCCACCTGCCGCATCAACATCATCCTTGCCTATCATCTTCGCGGCAAGCGCACGTTCAGCAGACTGTTTTAGGGTTTACAGTTTACGGCATTTTGGCGGACGCGGATGTTGCTACAATGCTTCCATTTATGCAAATCTCAAGCGGGAGGAACGATATGAATGTTCCACTTGTTTTTATGGGGGGTAGTTTTATTTTCTTGAATAGTTGTAATTTTTTTTATTTTCATTATTTTTACTTATTTTGCGGTAAATTCGTATAAATGGATATTTTCGACAATGATTAACCTTGTAAAACATAACCCATATCGTATTTTAGGTGTGTTATCAAACACCTCTTTAAAGGAACGCTTAGCCAACCAAAATAAGCTTAATGCTTATGCAAAGATTGGTAAGTCGGTTAGATTCTTTTATGATTTTGATGGAATTATAGAGGAAGCACCTTTACGAACCTTAGAAAATATCGCAGCAGCTGTTACAGCGATTAACCTTGACAGAGATCAACTGAAGCACTCTTTGTTTTGGTTCATAAATGCCTCTTCAATAGATGGAATAGCATTGAAATATTTACAATCCAAAGATATTATCAAGGCTAAAGAGTTATTTCAAAAGAAAGAGACATTCTCGTCTTTAATCAATCTTGGAGTGCTTGCATTTATTGAGGGAAATTTTGCAGACGGTTATGTAAATATTTCAAAGGTGATTCATAATGAATCTTATAGAGGAGATTTGCTTGACACTCTTGGCTTGCAAAATATAAACTTGTCGGAAGATGAAATAGCGGCAATGTTTATAGTCGACTTACTCACGGAGATACCGGCGACAATATTGCAATCTGTTGCAGATGATCCTTCTGATAAAGCGATTATCAGTGAGATAGCGGTTAATGAACCTATTGCAGAAATAAATGCAGCAATATCTGTCGCCAAGTTGGTTAATTCCAAAGATGCTAATGCAAATCTTGCGGCAGGAACAGTGTTGATGAATTCAACAAAGAAACAACTCAAACAGGTAAGAGATATTGTAGGTGTCACCAGTCCGAAATATCAAATGATAGCAGACGATCTTGCCAAACAGGTACTTCAATGTGGTATTAACTACTACAATAATGCCCCCGATGATGTAGAAAGTCCTCGAAAAGCAATGTCTCTTCAGGCATACGCTTTACAAATCGCAATTGGACAGTTCGCAAAGGATAGATGTCAAAAATATTTTGACATTTTGAAAAAAGCAGTTGATAATATGCCTCCGGCAGAAGTTGCGATAGAAACCCGTAAAGTTAAAGAAGAACTACATCGTTTTTCCCAGCAGCCTGATAAAATTTCATACTCAATTACACTACTTAATAACACCAAACCATTACTTCAGACAATAAAGGCTAAAATTGGTGCAACCAATTCGTTTTATCTGTCGCTTTCTACCCAGGTCGTAGGAAATGCTTTGCACAATCTCATAGAAGAAGTAAACACGGCACAGAATGATTTTAGCGTAGTAGTTAAGGGTATAAATTCAAGTGGAATGGCTCCGGGATTATTAAACCTCTCTCTTCAGAAAATTATAGAGAGTAAGGTCAAACCTGTTCTCCGTGATGCTTGGAAAGCAATTACAATTATGAATGAATTCGATATGGAGGCAGATTTCCGAAAGAAGCGATACTACGCTAATCGTGTATCATTAAAAGAAATATGCGACAACTTTGATATATCAACAAGTGGTTCTGCTACAACTACATCACAGTCTCAAAATAAATGGTATGAAAATGGTTGTTTAATGTCTATTATTGCATGGATTGTCATTGGTTGCATCGCTGGTGCAATTTGTGTTGCAAACGACGGAGATTTTGCAGCCGGTTTTGGTATTTCTGGATTAATTGTTTTGGTCTTCTCTCGTATGTCTTAAGATTAAAAATTATGAAAGTGATAACTTTTTTTCTAGTATTTATAATTTATAGTATAAATGTGTCCGCAAATACAACTGATTCACTTCGTCATTGTGCTAAGCAATTAGACATTGTGAAGTCAAGTATTGAAACTCTCCAGGCGAAAACGAAAGTGCTTAAGGCTGAAGTTTCTTCTTTGAATAAAACTGTTGATGTTCAAAATATAATGATAGATTCACTTAAAAACGAATTAACATCAGCTCAAAATGCTATCTTGGTTCAAGCTGATAGTCTAAGTGCTAACATTTCAAACACTCGTTTGGAATTTCAGGTAAGTTCTGATATGCTAAACCAGACGATACAATCTAACTTCCAAATAGGGCTTTGGATATGTATTACAATAGCTTTCATTCTTATTGTATTGGCATTTGTTTTCGGTAAACTTATTGCCAAACGAAAAAATGAAGTGGCAGGCTTATCTGCAAAGACTGACAGACTTAATGAGGAAATTGTTAATAGATTGTCTGTAGAGGTGAATGACATTCAAGCAATATCTAAACAAATTGGGATTCTTGCATCTATACCGGGAGTTAATACCGAAAGTGAACAGAAATTGATTATCACTATTGCTGACCGAATTACTTTTATGGAGATGACATTATACAAAATGGATAGTTCGGTAAGGGGGCATAAACAGCTTTCCAAGTCAATCAAGCAAATGAAAGACAACCTCCTTGTTAATGGTTACGAATTGGTTGATATGCTGGGCAAAGACTATCATGAAGGAATGAAAGTGACAGCAAATTTTGTTGAAGATGAGAATTTACCTGAAGGTAAGCAAATAATCACTAGTATAATCAAGCCTCAAATTAACTATAATGGCAAGATGATTCAATCTGCTCAAATCACAGTAAGTCAAAACCTTTAAAAACTTATTCAATATGGCTCAATCTAAAATGAAGTTTGGAATAGACCTTGGTACGACTAATTCCGTAATTTGTAAAATTGAGAGTGGCGAGCCTGTTATTAAAAAGACAGACACATTGAAGGACACTTTACCATCGTGCGTATCTTTTACAAAAAAGAAAATTGCAAAGGTTGGAGATAGTGCCTATAATGACCTTCGTCAAGATAAATCACGTGCCATGAAAAAATGGTCAAATGGCTGCGAAAACGTATTCATAGAATTTAAACGAAATATGGGTACGGACAAATTGTATGAAAGTTCTAACATGGGAGAGACTTTTTCTCCGGAGCAACTTTCTTCCGAAGTTTTGAAGGCTCTCAAATCGTTTATCGGTGATGAGAATATTACATCTGCTGTTATCACAATCCCTGCTAAATTCAAAGCAGACCAAATAGCGGCTACCAAACGTGCTGCTCAAATGGCGGGTATTGAACATTGTGAACTTCTCCAAGAGCCAATTGCTGCATCTATGGCATATGGTCTGAGTGTATCAAACAAAAATGGTCAATGGCTCGTGTTCGATTTTGGAGGCGGTACATTTGATGTTGCGCTTATCAAAGTAGAGGATGGCATCATGCAAGTCAAGGATACCGAAGGGGATAATTACCTTGGTGGTAAAAACCTTGACTATGCAATTGTTGACAGCATTATCATTCCTTACCTAAAAGAGAATTACTCAATCTCAAATATTATGGAGAATGAAACTACAAGAAACATTCTTCGTGATGCTATGAAATTTTATGCTGAACAAGCGAAAAATCAACTCTCGTTCAGAGCAGAAGTTGACATAACCTCTCAACTTGATGAGTTTGGAGAAGACGATAAAGGTGAAGAAATTGAACTTGATATGGTTATTACTCAAGAGCAGCTTGCCTCTGTACTCACACATGTGTTTCAAAAGGCAATTGACATTACTAAACAACTCCTTAATCGTAATGGCTTATCTGGGACAGACCTTGACAAACTGATTCTTGTGGGTGGGCCGACTTTTTCTCCAATTCTTCGTGAGATGTTGCGCAAACAAGTCACACCAAATGTTGATACAGATATTGACCCTATGACTGCAGTTGCAAAAGGTGCGGCACTATTTGCTTCAGGCATAGACTGCGATGTCAAGGAAGAATTAGCTATCGGTACTGTCGCGCTTACGCTTTCTTATGAAGCAAATTCGGTTCAGCCAATCGAATTTGTAACCGTACAACTTTCAAAAAAGGAATGTTCTGGTTTAATTCCCTCAAGGTTGTTCGTGGAACTTGTACGCAGTGATAATGGCTGGTCAAGTGGAAAATTTGAAATTAATGAGATTGGTGATGTCATAGAATGCCAGCTCATGGAAGGTAAAAATAATGCGTTCACTGTCAACGCTTATGATGAACGAGGTGCAGTTGTTCCTTGTTTTCCCAAAGAAATAAATATCATGCAAGGTATTGTTGTTGGTAATGCCGTTTTGCCATACAATATTTCAATTGAGGTTCATGATAGCGGTCTTAAAAAGAATGTGGTGAAGTCGGTCAAAGGTCTTGAAAAGAATCAGCAGCTTCCTGCAATCGGGACGCTTAATGGGCTCAAAACACGTAAGCAATTGTGCCCCGGTATGACAGGGGAAACTTTGGTAATACCCATTTATCAAAGTGAACATAACGCTGACGGTACATCTGCTATTTATAACGACCACGTCTTTGATGTAATCATAACGGGAGATGAGGTTGGACAAGTAATTCCTGTCGGAAGTGATGTTGACCTTACTATTAAGGTAAATCGTTCGCAAATGTTGAAACTTGAAGCATTCTTTCCCGTCAGTGGGGATACTGTGGAAAAAGATGTAAAAATTGAAGCTAGATCGGTTATTTCATCTCACGAATTAGAAACTCTCAAAGACTCTGTGAACTTAAAACTCCGTACTATTAAAACTTCTTCAGTGATTAAGGATTTTGAGATTAGCGAAGCAGAAAAGCTTATTAATGAGGTTAACGACCGTTTCGATGGTGAAAAAAACTCCGAAGATGGAAGAATGCATCTTCAAGCTGATATCCGCCGTGCTTTCCTGAAAATGGAAGAGATTGAACAAGGGCATGAATGGGATTCTGTTGAAGCTGAAATCAGAGAGGAATTTGATCGCCTTGAAAAAGCCAACAATGAGCTTGACAACAAATATGACCAAGAAGTAGCTGCTGTTCGCTCTCAAGTTGATTCTGTTATCCGTTCAAAGGACGTTCGCCAGGGGCGCACTGTTCTTGATGATATCAATAGTTTGTTTATTGTAGTGACATTCATTTATCAGTTAATGGGTTTCATTGATTACCACCTTCGTAATTTTAATTCTATACAATGGAAAGATGCGACCAAGGCATATCAACTTCTGCAACATGGGAAAGAAATTGCTAACGCCAATCCGTCCGAAAATTTACTTTATCCAATTGTGAGTTCTGTCATTGATTTGATGATTGAGCCACCGACAAATGGTCCCGGCTTAACTTCTTTTATGGGATATTCAAAGGATGAAAAATAAGGTAAAAATCTTATAAATTCACAGTAGTTTTGGATGCGGGTATGATCATTTGAATATGACTGCTCGTTATCTAAAACTATTGTGTGCACCAATTCTTTGTTTGATTTGTTGCCTTTTTGGAAAAATGCTACTCATGTCAGATAATCTTCGTCGGAAAGATTCGTTATCTGATATTCATCTATTATTTGAATTTGTTGGATAATTCCGTTGAAATAATTGACAGACAGGGTGTCAATCTGTATTTCGCTCTGTGCATTCAACTTTGCGGTACAGCATAGAAAAAGCGATAAGAATATATAAATTGTTGTTTTTATAGCCAATCTGTATAGTAATTAGCTTATGGGTAAAGAATATTCAGAAAGAGAATGTTCCTCCCGTTTATTTACGGGTGTTTTTTTATTTTCTTGAATAGCCATACAATTAAAAAGATCGTATTTATGGCTATTCCTAAATACAGTATAAAATACTGTTCTTCAGATAGGCAGGGTGGGCATTCCACTCCTTCCAAACAGGGCTCACACAGGGGTTGATAATATTTAAATAATAAATACAAAATCAAATCCACAAGAATGAGCTTGAACCACGGATTTCTAAAAATTCTGATTATTAGGGATTTTTGTTTCGGTTTCATGTCGTTTCCTTTATTGTGGGGTGAAAAGCCTGTGTAAATGGTAAACTGTTGGACAACAGCCATTCCCAAAATTAGCAATAATAAAATGTGTTGTCAAGTCATTGGGTTATGAATACAATCTGCCGCCGCGCTCCGATATGGCTGTTTTTTATGGGAGTGTCGGAACAACAGGTTTTTGCATACGAATTGCATTATTGGGTTGACTCCAGGGGCATTGGGGCTCTAAAGCTCTTGGTAGCCAGTCGCATGATTTCGTGAGAATATAATAGAACCCTGGACTGTGGCTGTAAACGACAAATGAAAAGTCATCGTCGTGTATGAATTCCGAAGGGTCGAAACGGAATGTTTTTGTTTCCGATAAAAGTCTTGTCATACCTTTCGGTGTTTTGTCGGAAAGGAAATATGTCAGATTATTAATGACGGTATAATAGGTAAGTGAGTTGATTATTTGGGGGTTGCCGTCAAATCTGTCGACTGCAATCAGTAGATTGCCCAAATCATTGACGCCCATATCACAGCCTTTTTGGAAGAAGATCAAGACATAACAATAATCATCCGTAAAACATTCGGGTGATTCCTTTGCCATTCTTGCTAAAACATCTGTAAGGTAGTGGTCGACAAATTCAATCTGTCGCAAATTCACGGTTATTGAGTCGTTTGATTGAGCTTTGCAGTTTGTTGACATAATTGCAATTATGAGAAATAAAGCTAATCGTTTCATAATTTGTGCCTTTTTGGTTCAATGAATCTTGCCAGCTATTCGCCAATTGTCTCATTTAAAAGAATCTGGTAATGCTGATTCCCTCTTTTTCTGAAAACTCCATAATATGAGCCTCCGACTATGGGCATTTCATACAATTCTCCGTATGTGAATTTCTTTTCGGTAGGCAGAACTTTGATGAGTTCCTTCGGGACATCGGGGTACAGGAAATAGTAGCAACCGTTGATGACTGCATAATAGGCAAGCCCTTTGGGAAAGGCAAACTCATCGGTGGCTCCATCATAATACATATCATATTCTTTGACCACAATGAAAAATTGGTCCACAGGTAAATCCGGGGAATAAAAGTCTAATATGAGGCGTTTCCCTTTGTGATAAAACCTCGGTTGGTCTTTTTCCATTACAGAGAATAGTTCTATGAGGCTTGAGTCGGTAAATTCAACTTTGTGCAAATTCATTATCACTGTATTGTCGGATTGCGCCATGCAATTCAACGACAGAATCGCAGTGATTAGAAGTAAAGCAAATCTTTTCATGGTTGCCTGTGTTTTAGGGTTGAAAAGTCGGAGTAAATTATTGAATGGCAGAAGTGTTTTCCACAAAGTTAACAATAAAATGCAATTTATTCTAAAGTTTCTTGGATTATAGACATAAAAAAACAGAACCCATGGGGATGGATTCTGTTTTTTATGGTGAGATAAGATTATTTGCAGTATTCTGCCCAGTTGGTGTTCTGCATGTTTCCTGATTTTACGAATTCTTCGTGGAAACCGAATGCAGCCTTGAGGCAGTGCGGAGTGTGGCCTCCCTTGCCGAGCTTCAGGTAGTCGCGGAGCAACGGACGGTAAGCCGGGTGAGCACAGTTTTCGATGATGAGTTGTGCTTTTTCTTCCGGATCCTTGCCGCGGAGGTCGGCGATACCCTGGTCGGTGATAAGAACGCTGACAGAGTGTTCGCTGTGGTCGAGGTGGGAAACCATCGGCACGATTGTGCTGATTTTGCCTTCCTTCGTTACTGACGGACAGCTGAAGATAGAGATGTAGGCGTTGCGAGTGAAGTCGCCTGAACCGCCGATACCGTTCATCATCTTTGTTCCGACAACGTGAGTAGAGTTGACGTTACCGAAGATGTCGGCTTCGAGGGCCGTGTTCATCGTGATAAGGCCGAGACGGCGGATGATTTCCGGATTGTTGGAAATTTCGCCCGGACGGATGAGCACTTTGTCGCGGAAGAATTCAATGTTGCTGAAGAATTTGTCCATTGTTTCGTCCGAGAATGTGAGGGCACAGGTACTGCCGAAGCGGCATTTGCCCATTTCCATCAGTTCGAGAACGGCATCCTGGATAACTTCGGTATACATGTCGAATGCAGGAATTTCCTTGCTTTCGCCAAGTCCGTGGAGCACGGCGTTTGCAATGTTGCCCACACCTGACTGCAACGGGAGGAATTCTTTAGGAATACGTCCGGCACGGAGTTCGCCGATGAGGAACTTGCACACGTTTTCGCCGATGCGCATGGTTGTTTCGTCGAGCGGAGCGAAACCGTGAACGTGGTCGCTGCTGTTTGTCTTGACGATACCAACGATTTTAGCCGGGTCAACTTTCAGGTACGGAGTACCGATGCGGTCGCTTGGCTTGTAGATAGGAATCTCGCGACGGTAAGGAGGGTCGAGAGGAATGTATATATCGTGAAGTCCGCGGATTTCAGCCGGGATATGTTCGTTAAGTTCAATGATGATTTTGTCGGCCATATGGGCGAAAGTCGGGATATTGCCGACGCCTGCACCCAGCAGGATTTCACCGTTGTCGCTGACTTCTCTCGCTTCGATGATAGCAACGTCAATCTTGCCGAAGAATCCGTAGCGGAGGTTCTGCGACAATTGTGAGAGGTGCATGTCAAAGTAGTGGATTTCGTGGTTGTTGATGCTGTTTCGTGTATCTTTGCACGATTGGTAGGGAGTGCGGATATTTACCGCATTGGCACGGCTGAGTTCGCCGTCGACGTTGTCATTGGTAGACGCACCAGTAAATACGTTGATTTTAAACGGGCGACCTTCTTCGTGTTCCTTTTTTGCTCTGGCGGCAATAGCTGGAGCGACGAATTTCGGAGTACCGGCAGCTGTAAAACCAGAGAAACCGACGTTATCGCCATTTTTTACAAATTCTGCAGCTTGTTCTGCAGTGATAAAAGGAAAAGCCATATTAATTTGAATTAAGTTTAGTTTTTCGTTGTCGAAAAATAAAAAGTAATTTAATTTTCGTATTTTTGCACGATGCAAATTGCGCATACTATGCCACGTGCAAAAATACGAAAATATTTGAACTTTGGCATAAATGGCGCAATAAAAGATGAACAGAAAACAAAATAATCCCGACAGACGTTTGAAAAAATAATTATGAACGAACAGAATCAATTTGACAAAAAGTTATTTATAGAAACTTATGGTTGCCAAATGAATGTTGCCGACAGCGAAGTGGTTGCTTCGGTAATGCAAATGGCGGGTTATGAGTTGACAGAGGAATTGGAAGAGGCCGACGCCGTGTTTTTGAACACCTGTTCAATTCGTGACAATGCCGAACAGAAAATTTTTTCGCGTCTTGAATATTTTGCCTCGTTGCGCAAGAAACGCAAGGGCCGCAGGCTGATTATAGGCGTGCTGGGCTGCATGGCCGAACGTGTGAAGGACGACCTGATTGCCAACCATGGCGTAGACATCGTGGCGGGACCTGATGCCTATCTGTCGCTTCCCGACCTGGTGGTTTCGGCCGAGGTGGGCGAAAAGGCCATCGATATCGAACTTTCCACTACGGAGACCTATCGCGACGTCATTCCGCAACGCATCGGGCATAACCGCATCAGCGGATTTATCAGCATCATGCGCGGCTGCAACAATTTTTGCTCCTACTGCATTGTGCCTTATACGCGCGGCCGTGAGAGAAGCCGCGAGCCGCAGAGCATACTGAATGAGCTTGCCGACATGCGTGCCAAAGGCTTCAAGGAAGTGACACTGCTGGGGCAGAATGTCAATTCCTATCATTACGAATATCCCGACGGCCGTGTTCTCGGCTTTGCAGGCCTGCTCAAGCTCGTTGCCGAATCGGCGCCTGAAATGCGTGTGCGTTTCACGACTTCCCACCCGAAGGACATGAGCGACGAAACCATCCGGGTCATTGCCGAAACGCCCAACGTGTGCCGCCACATTCATCTGCCGGTGCAGTCGGGCAGCAACAAGGTGCTGAAGGCGATGAACCGCAAGTATACGCGTGAGTGGTATCTCGACCGCATTGCCGCCATCCGGAAGGCGATGCCTGACTGCGGCATTTCTACGGACATGTTTACCGGGTTCCACGACGAGACGGAAGAGGATTTTGAAGAAACGCTGAGCCTGATGCGCGAAGTGGGGTTCGACAGTGCGTTCATGTTCAAATATTCGGAACGCCCCGGAACATTCGCTTCCAAGAACCTGCCCGACAATGTGAGCGAGGAGGTGAAGATTGACCGCCTGAACCGCATGATTGCCTTGCAGAACGAACTTTCGGCTGAAAGCAACCGCCGCGACATCGGCAAGACATTCGAAGTGCTGACGGAAGGCTACTCCAAGCGTTCGCGCGAACAGCTTTTCGGCCGCACGGAGCAGAACAAGGTGGTGGTGTTTCCCCGTGGAAACCATCATATTGGCGAGCTTGTCCGCGTGAAGGTGAAGGACGCTTCATCGGCTACGCTGATAGGCGAAGAAGTGGAATAGTATGGCGTGAGGGCAGGGCGTTTTCCCGCACCTGCCGGCAACATAAAAACGAATCTGTGTATGAATAAAGAAGCAATTACCGGAAATGCTCCGGATTTCGACCCGTATGCTGCGGCCGAGGGCGACAACCGCCTGTGGAACCGCAACTATGTGTTTGTCATGCTTGCGAATTTCCTGCTGTTCTTTTCATTGTATAATCTGATGCCGATTTTGCCGATTTATCTTGCCGACGAGCTGAAGGCGGGACGCGACATTATCGGCGAAGTGATGGGCGGTTTTATCATTACCGGGCTGATGATACGTCCGTTCAGCGGTTATATTGTCGACAGTTTTCCGCGCAAGAAGGTGCTGATGGTGTGCTATCTGGTCTTTTCGCTGTTCAATATCGGATTCGTGGCCTCCACCACCGTGCTGATGTTCGGGCTGGTGCGTACGCTTCAAGGTTTTGCTTTCGGGTCAACTTCTGTGGCCAACAGTACGGTAGCCATTGACGTGCTTCCGTCGAGCCGCCGCAGTGAAGGCATCGGTTATTATGGCATCAGCAACAATCTGGCGATGGCCATAGGACCGTCGGTGGCGCTGGCCCTCTACAACAATATTCCGAACATTCATTTTGTTTTTGCCGTTCCGCTGATTTCTTCGCTGGTAGGCTTTGCCTGTGTGTTGATGGTGAAAAACAAGCCCCGTGCCATTGTCAAGAATCAGGTGCCGCTGTCGTTCGACCGCTTTTTCCTGAAAGTGAGCCTGACGGAAGGTTTCAATTTGATTCCGTTCGCCTTTGCCAGTGCGACACTGACCACTTATCTTGCCATCTACGGAAAGCAGGAACTTGGCATATATTCCGGCAGCGGAGTATTCTTTCTGGTGCTTTCGGTGGGACTGATTCTCTCGCGTGTGCTGACGAACAAGTGGGTGCGCAAGGGATATATCATTGAAAACGTGAAGGCCGGCATGATTTTGGTGGTAGTAGGTTTTCTTTTCTTTGTCGGCATCCGCCACATGGTTGCCTTCTATGTGTCGGCACTGATTATCGGACTTGGCTACGGAACCATGTGCCCGTCGTATCAGAGCATGTTTATCAACCTTGCTCCGAACAGCCGCCGTGGAACAGCCAATTCCTCTTACCTGACGTCGTGGGATGTGGGCGCGGGCATCGGAATTTTCAGCGGAGGCTATATTGCCGAGCGCTCCAGCTATCATTTTGTCTACTGGATATGCTTCACCGCATGTGTCGTGGGTGCTATCGTTTATTTCGCCTACACATCGAAACATTTTAATCGTTTAAAAATTAGGTAAAAAAACGAAATAAACCTATACAGACAATTGACAAAGGCACTTTGACGGTTGTATATTTGCATCAGATAAGCTGCGGTTCGGCAAAGTTGAAATTGAAAACTGCGTTTTCATTTGCCTTTGCACTCACCTTGCATTATCTTTGGATAAGATAAGCTGCGGTTCGGCAAAGTTGAAACTGAAAACTCCGTTTTCATTTGCCTTTGCACTCACCTTGCATTATCTTTGCAAAGAATTTTCGTAAAATCCCCGATTTTCGTGTAACCGGGTAAAAATACATAATAATGAGCAAAGAAAAAAAATCGAAAATATCCTATTTTCAGTCAAATTTCACGTCGACAATCAGCGTCGCATTGGTGTTGCTGCTTTTGGGGATCATCGCATTCCTGGGAATACTTGCCAATACTTTCTCGAAGGAGCTGAAAGAAAACATCGGTTTCAGTGTGGTTTTGCAGAGTGAAACTACTCCTGAACAGGTGGCGGCAATGGACAAGATGTGGAAGGCATCGCCCTATGTGTCGGAGGTGAAATACATATCAAAAGAAGCTGCGTTGCGGAACTGGGAGGCTGAAACGGGTGAAAATCTGGTGGAACTGTTCGGTGTGAATCCGTTGAATGCCGAGTATGAAGTGTATGTGAAGGCCGAATATGCCAATCTTGACAGTCTCCAGATGATTGAAAAGCAACTGAAATCCATAAATTTCGTCGATGAAATAGCCATGCACAAGAGCGAGGTGGATGCTGCCAACCGCAATATCAGTAACGTGGCATTGGTGCTTTTTGTCATAGCCGTGTTGCTTATGCTGATTTCCTTTGTGCTGATTAACAATACGGTACGACTTACCGTGTATTCCCGCCGTTTCCTGATACATACAATGAAACTCGTCGGAGCAAAGCCGGGGTTTATCCGCCGTCCGTTTGTTGTCAGCAATATGCTGAACGGTCTGATTGCCGCATTCGTGTCGATGCTGTTTCTGGGAGGCGTATATCTGTTTTTGCAGAATATTGACGAGTCGCTCGTTGTTACGTTCTCGGTAGTGGAAATTGTTGCCGTGTTCGTTGGCCTGATTGTCTTGGGCGTACTGATATGCGGTCTTGCTGCCTTTCTGGCCGCTAACAAATATATCCGTCTTAGCTACGACGATTTGTTTAAAAGATAATTATTTAAAGTATAGAATCATATATGGAAGAAATCAACAATGTTTCCGGGCAACAGTCGGAAACAACAAAGACTTTGACTAAGGCAAATTTCCTGCTGATGGGAATTTCAGTAGTGATGATTATAGTCGGATTTTTACTGATGGGCGGTGAACCGAGTACAGATGAAGCGTTCAATCCCGACATTTTCAGCACTGTGCGCATAGCTGTCGGCCCGACGATTTCTTTTCTGGGCTTTGTCCTGATGTTTTTTGCAATTTTATATAAGAAAAAGTAGACATAAAAGATGGAATGGTTTGAATCGCTTGTATTGGGACTGTTGCAGGGCCTTACCGAGTATTTGCCGGTGAGCAGTAGCGGACACCTCGCAATAGGATCGGCGTTGTTTGGGATTGAGGGAGATACGAATCTGCAGTTTACAATTGTTGTGCATGTGGCAACCGTGTTCAGCACATTGGTTATTCTGTGGAAAGAAATCAGCTGGATTTTTAAGGGACTGTTCAAGTTTGAGATGAACAGTGAAACGAAATATTTTTTGAATATCGTCGTTTCAATGATCCCGGTGGGAATCGTCGGCGTATTCTTTAAGGATTATGTAGAGAGCATTTTCTCGAGCGGCCTTGTGGTTGTAGGCTGTATGCTGCTGCTGACCGCCGTATTGCTTTCTTTTTCCTACTATGCAAAACCTCGCGTAAAGCAGGAAATTTCGATGCGCGATGCCTTTATTATCGGTTTGGCACAGGCTTGTGCCGTGATGCCCGGTCTGTCGCGTTCGGGTTCGACTATCGCTACAGGACTGCTGCTTGGCAACAGTAAGGAAAAAATGGCACAGTTCTCGTTCCTGATGGTAATCCCGCCGATTTTGGGCGAAGCCTTGCTCGACACCATCAAGATGGTGGGCGGAAACGCCGAGTCCGTGACTGCAGGCGGCAACATTTCGGCTGTGGCTTTGATTGTCGGATTTCTTGCCGCATTCATTTCCGGCTGTTTGGCCTGCAAATGGATGATCAGCATTGTGAAGAAAGGGAAACTTATATACTTTGCCATTTATTGTGCTTTGGCAGGTGTCGTTACATTGTTCCTGTCATAATATAAAATATAGCAAAATATGCTTCATCCCGTAGAAGGAGAAATTTTTTATGTTGACAAGCCGCTTCGTTGGACGTCGTTCGACGTTGTGAAGCGCATTCGGGGAGCGCTTTCGCGTCGTACCGGACTGAAAAAGCTGAAAGTTGGCCATGCCGGTACGCTCGACCCTCTGGCGACAGGGGTAATGACGGTTGTGACGGGACGTGCAACCAAGCAGATTGAGGCGCTTCAGGCGCATACCAAGGAATATGTGGCTACTATCCGTTTGGGAGCAACCACGCCTTCGTTCGACCTGGAAACGGAAATAGATGCCGAATATCCGTGGGAGCATATCGACCGTCGGATGGTGGAAGAGGCGTTGGCTAAGTTTGTCGGAAGTATCAAGCAGGTCCCTCCCGCCTATTCAGCCTGTAAGATTGACGGCAAGCGTGCCTACAAGATGGCGCGTAAGGGAAAGGAAGTGAATATAAAGGCGAAGGAGCTCGTTATTGACGAGATTGAACTGCTCGACATGCAGATGCCGGTCATTGTCATTCGGGTTGTGTGCAGCAAAGGCACCTATATTCGGGCATTGGCACGCGATATTGGCGAAGCGTTGGGCAGCGGCGGTCACTTGACCGGCCTGCGGCGTACACGGGTAGGCGATGTGGCTGTGGATGACTGCCTGTCGGTCGATGATTTGATGAAACACTTGGAAACTGCCGACATTGAATTGCCGGAAGAATATCAGAAAAAAGAAATTTAAAACGAGGAAACAAGATATGAAGCTTTCACAATTTAAGTTTAAATTGCCGGAGGAGTTAATTGCACAATATCCGGCACCGGAACGTGATGAGTCGAGACTGATGGTTGTACACCGTAAAACTGGGGACATTGAACATAAAGTGTTTAAGGAAGTTCTTGACTATTTCGACGATGGCGACCTTTTTGTGTTTAACGATACGAAAGTTTTTCCTGCCCGTCTGTATGGCAACAAGGAAAAAACCGGTGCAAGAATTGAAGTGTTCCTGTTGCGTGAATTGAACGAGGAGCATAAATTGTGGGACGTATTGGTGGAACCTGCCCGAAAGATACGTATCGGCAACAAGCTGTATTTCGGTGAAGACGAATCGATGGTAGCTGAAGTTATCGACAATACGACTTCCCGCGGCCGTACGCTGCGTTTCCTTTACGACGGTCCGCACGACGAATTCAAGGAAGCCTTGTTCAAGCTCGGACAAACCCCGCTTCCCGAATATATCACCCGTGAACCGGTACCGGAAGACGAAGAACGCTTCCAGTGTATTTTCGCCAAGAACGAAGGTGCGGTGGTTGTTCCTGCCGCAGGTACGCACTTCAGCCGTGAATTGCTGAAACGTATGGAAATCAAGGGCGTGAACTACGATTTCCTGACGATGCACTTCGGTTTGGGCAATTTCCGTGAAATTGACGTGGAGGACCTGACAAAGCACCGCATGGACTCGGAACAGGTAGAAGTAGGCCCTCATCTGGTAGAACTTGTAAACCGCACGAAAGATGCCGGAAAGGCAGTCTGCGCTGTAGGTGCTTCCGTGCTTCGTGCCATGGCAAGTACCGTAAGCATGGACGGGCATATCAAGGAATTCAGCGGCTGGACAAACAAGTTCATTTTCCCGCCGTATGAATTTACGGTCTGCACGTCGATGATCAGTAATTTCCATTTGCCGTATTCCACGATGCTGATGCTTGTAGCCGCATTCGGAGATTATGACATCATCATGAATGCCTACAATGAAGCCGTGAAAGAAAAATATCGTTTCGGTGTATATGGCGATGCCATGTTGATTATCTAATCAGTAGCGTCTGCTATAACCGTCAAGGGGCTGTATCGGTTTTCCGGTACGGCCCCTTGACGTTATTGATGGGTTATTGACAAGTTACTGCCATGTATAGTTGCCGGCATGATGCGACTTGATGCGTGCAATCAGGTTTCGGAACGGACGGACGAAACGCAGTGCCGGGACGGAGAACAGCAGCATCCGTCCTTGCAGCAAGCGTGCCGTCTTGCGGTAGGCGAGAATGTCGCTTACTTGCTGGGCTATGAACATTAGCAGGGCGAAACCCCCCGTTATTCCCGCTTTCCAGTAGTCGGACGCATCCTCGGCACAGTAGGCAATCCAAACGGCGTAGGCCACTGTACAGACAACAGCGAACAGAAAGAGGAAGTAGCATGCCTGGCGTACCGTTTCTCCGTTGACGGACGCGCGGGTACGCAGTTGCGTGAAGCTGCGGAACAGCTTCTGTATGCGGAATTCATAGCGGAAATCGTCGTGGTGTTCCAGCAGAACGGTTTCCGGCGACAATTCGACCGCAGTTTTTCCACGGCGTGCTATCTCTTTCAGGAAGATGTCGTCGTCGCCGTACTTTAGATTCAGCGAAGAAGAGAATCCGCGGTTGTCGAAGAACAGTTGTTTGCGATATGCAATGTTGCTTCCGTGACAGCGGAACGGACGGCGGCAGAGAGCAGCATTAAGATAGACGGCAGCTTCTTCTGTTTCGTCATAGGCACGGTAGCGCCGGCCTCTTTCCATGTCGTTGTCGAATTCACTGTGGGCGTAGCCGACAACGATGTCCGCGCCCTTGGCAAAATGGCGTGCCATGCCTGTCAGCCATTGGTCGGATTCCGGGCGGCAAAGGGCTGACGTAATCAGCACGAAATCGTTGACAGCCGCTTTGATGCCGAGCGTGATGGACAGCTTCTTTATGGAAACATTGCAGGAGTTTTCGGGAGTGAATGTTGTGCGCAGGTGGGGATATTCCAATCCCAAACGGGTGAGGGCGTCGCCCACATGTCCGCATTTGTCGGCGTTAACCACAATTACTTCATAGTCAGGATAATTTTGCTCCATCAGCAATGGAATCATTGTTTGGAGGGCTTCGCTACAGTTGGCAGGTGCGTAGACTATAACAGAAAGTGCGGGCAAATTTGTTCTGGCATTCCCGTCCTGAGCCAATGATTTTTGTTTTATCCATCTGCCGATGCGGCGTGGCAGAGCGGCGGAAGTGGCAATGACAACGATTGTCAGCAGGAACAGGCAGGAAAGTGCCGAAAGTTCCAGTGTCGTTATGTTGAAAGGCAGTGCTATATCCATGTGGGCTATACTTAAAAATGTCGTGCAAAGTTAACGAAGACTGCGGAAATATTGATTGCTTTTCAATTAAAATAAAGAGGATGTGTGCAGTAAAACAACCGTAAGACCGTTTAATAAAAGATTACAAGCTGCAAACATAATAAAATGTTTGCGGTTTCGTTTAAATTAAAAATGTGCATATATGAGAAATAATATTTGGGTACTTTGTATCGTAGTGTTTACCATGTTGTTCACTTCCTGCAAAACAGGGGAGAGTCTTACTTATTTTCAGAATGCCGATGAGGTAGGTGAAAGTATTCGTAATGTGGATTATGCCATAGAAATAGTTCCTGCCGACGAGCTTTTCATCTCGGTCAACTCTCTTGTGCCTGAAGCAACAGCCATCTACAACCTTCCGTTGTCGAATCCGGCGCAGGCAGGAAGTCTGGAACTTACGACTTCGCCTAAAAACCAAACCTATATAGTCAACAAGGACGGTAATATCCAGTTTCCGGTGTTGGGACAGCTTCATGTGGCCGGCATGACCATCCATGAACTGACGGAAATGCTGACAAAGGAAATTTCCAAGAATGTGGAGAATCCGATTGTCCGCGTTCAGCTGATGAACTTCCGTGTCAACGTGTTGGGTGAAGTGAAGAATCCGGGACAAATTGTCGTAACTACGGAGCGTTTCTCCATTTTTGACGCATTGGCAACGGTCGGAGACCTGACTGAATACGGCCGTCGTGAGAATGTGACACTTATTCGTGAAGAGGACGGTGTGCGCACTTACCATCGCATCAATCTGAATGATGCCAATGTGGTGAATTCTCCTTACTTCTATCTGCAACAGAATGATGTAATCTACGTAGAACCTAACCGAGTAAGAAAAGACAACTCAAAATATAATCAGAACAATTCATTCCGTATTCAGGTCGTTTCGACTGTCGTGAGCCTGGTATCCGTTATTTCGTCATTGCTGATTGCACTGGTTATCAAATAACAAATTGATTGTGGATGCTGGACATTAATCGGACATATTTCTGGCTGTTCTGTTTTGCCGTGCTGTGTTTGCTGATCGGGATTAATCTGTTCAGATTCGCAGATGAAGTTTGTCAGCTTGTCTTTGCCATATTGGGAGCGTTGGATTTGCTCTATAACCGTCGTTGGCGTGCCTACCGGTTGTTTTTCGTCTTTTTGGGCGTAATGGCGTTTTATGCCTTTTACAGCATTTGTTTTCTTGATTACAGTATTCCGCGTGCCATTATCAACGATTTTGTCATCCAGATGAAGCCATTGATAGCTTTTTCTGTTACTTATGCAATAGCTCCACACTTTACGGACAAGGAAAAACGGATAATTAAATATCTTTGTATTGTACTGGCGATACTGTCTTTCATTATGATTTTAGCTGATACTCGCCGTGCATTGTTGCCCCACGTTTATCACCAGGGACTGCTGTGTGCCGGATGTGGTATCGTATATTTATTGATGGCATATGACAAGGAAGAGCCTAAAGGCTGGAGCCGAAAAGACTTGTTTTGGGCTGTGGCTATCTTTATGATGGGGCTGGCCTGTACGCGTGCCAAGTATTATGGATTTGTCGTGTTGGTTTTGTTCATGTTGTTCGTGTACAAGCCGGGTATGATGAATTTGAAAAATTTGCGTAATTTTGGCATTATATTGCTGGTGTTTGCTGCGGTACTTTTTGTATCGTGGAACAAGATTGAATATTATTTTATTACGGGTAATTCCGATACCTTTGATCCGGAAGTGGCAGAGTCCTTTGCACGTCCGGTTTTGTATGCAACTTCCATTCTCGTATTTGCCGACCATTTTTGGTTGGGTTCCGGTTTGGCTTCGTTTGCAACTTCATCATCGTCGACGGCTATACACTATTCCGGATTGTATTATGATTACGGAATAGATGCCATTTGGGGGTTGTCTCCAACATACGATGCCTTTGTTTCTGATACATTTTATCCGGAACTGGCGCAGTTTGGCTTTGTCGGCATTATTCTGTTTGTCGTTTTTTGCTGGTGGATATGGAAACGGCTGATGATATTGCTCCGTGCCGGCAAGTTGCCGTTGTTCATTATCGGAGTGCTCGGTTTTGGATTTCTGGCGATTGATGCCACCTCCAATTGCTGTGTGCTTCAGGTGTCGGGCGAACTCATAATGGCGGTTTTGGGCATTCTGGCTGCCTGTGCAAAATCGTTGGACGAAGAAGAAAAACTACTTTCCGGCAATGTGGCGGGATTATATAATGGTTTGAATAAAAAAGAAATGAAATATGAATAAAAAATCTGACAAAATTGATTTTTCAAGAACCATCTACGAAATGAAGCGACGTTGGTACTATTACCTAATTGCTTTCGTGTTCATTATGGGGTTCGTAGCATTCTATATGTATAAAAAGAATGCAGACTATCTGTTTCATGCCAATGTTTTGATTGAACAGGAAGAAGGAGGTAGTGCCGCAGCAGGAGGTATGGCACAAATGATGCGTACTTTTTCGTTGGGTTCAATGGGTGGCGGTTCTGTCGATGACGAAATTCTTGTCATGCAGTCGCACAGTCTGCTTTGTCAAATGATTTCCGAATTGAAGCTGAATCGTACCTATCGTGAGGAAATCGCGATGAAAAACTATTCGCTGTATAAAAAGTCGCCTGTGGCGCTTCTGGCCCCAGATGAACTTTTTGATACTTTGAAATCAGGATTTCAAATGACAGTGAAACTGCATGCGGATGGGACTGCTGATGTGAAGGCGACGAAGGGACTGCTAAAAACGACTCTGTTCGAGAAGAATGGAACTGCGCTTCCGCTGACAATCAGTATTCCCTCACGTGGCATATATGTGCTTGAAAAGACAGAGAATTTTGTGCCAGGAAAAGAGCAATTAATAAAAATTAGTGTGTCCGGCAATAATCAGATGGCTGAATTTTATGCAAAGGAGTTGACCGTTGATTATTCTTCAAAAAAATCCAATGGCATATCGTTGGAAATTGAAGACAATGATTTGCAGCGAGGTAAAGATATTCTGAATAAGTTGATTGAACTGTATAATAATCGCCGTACGGATGAAAAGAATCTGAAGACGTCAAATGAATTGCAGTTCATTGACGAACGTCTGGCATCGTTGACCGGGCAGCTTCATGATGCGGAAAAGAAAGTGGAGGATTTTAAAACTTCGAACAATGTAACCGATATTGAGGTGGAAGCCAAAGTTCTGTTGGAACAGACAAGCGCCAACAAACAGTCGATTGTGCAGATTCAGACACAGTTGGCTGTGTTCGACATGATTTGCAAGTTCCTGGACGACCCTGCCAATCGCTATTCCATGATTCCGATTACAAGCGGTGTGGAATATGAAGGTGCTGCCAAGTCGATTGAAGCCTACAATAATCTGGTTGTAAAGCGGATGGAATTGAATATGTCGGCAAAGAAGGATAATGCTTCCCTGATGCTGCTGAATGCCCAGATTGACGGTATGCGTTCGGGAGTTGTTGAAACAATCGAAAAGGCTCGTGCAAGTACAGAAATAGCTTACAATGATTTCGTGAGGGAAGATGGCAAATTCGCTTCCCGTTTGAAGGATTTGCCTACTCACGAACGTGAATATCTGAACCTGATGCGTGACCAGACGATAAAGAACAATCTTTATGTGTTCTTGCTTGAACAGCGGGAAACCAGCGTCTTGAAACTCGGTTCAAACTATCCGATGGGCCGTGTGGTAGATGCTGCTTACCACGACGTGAAGCCAGTGGCTCCGAAATGGAGCGTCATGGGTGGTCTTGGCCTGTTGGCTACGTTGCTGTTGCCAACCTTATGGTTTGTTTTCCATAGTACCCTTTCCCGTAGAGTCGTTGTCCCTTCTGATGTAGAGAGCCTGATGCCTTGTCCGCTTGACGGAGTCGTTTCGTTGGATGCTGCTTCAGCCGAAACGCTTGATTATAGCAAAAATGGAATGGATGTCAAGGAAATGCGTGCATTGTGCAGTCGGATGTTGGACAAGGGTAAGGTACAGTTCTATACAGCCTTTGAACGGGATAACGGATGTGTTTCTCTACTGGTGAACATGGCTTATCTTATGGGGCGTAGCGGTAGGCGGACTGTGGTTGTTGATGCCAGCTTACAGGGTACGCTCATGAATGTGCTTCATGTTTCTCCTCATCATACAGTGGAAGACTTTTTGTCGGATACTATGTTAAAAATTGAGGATTTGACATATAAATGTAATAATATTGGTAACTTTGATGCCGTTTTGTCATGCATGAACAGTGGCGATGAAGAGTCTTTGTCGCATCCTCGTTTTCAACAGATGTTGGAAATGTTGGAGGGAGTGTATGACAATATACTTATTTTGGGCGCACTGCTCGATGAAGAAAGCGGAGTGCCACGTTTGTTGAAGAATGTTGATTATACAGTTGTGTTAGTATCAAAAGGAGAGAAAGTGTCGCGTAAACGTCAAAATTCTGATGTTTTAAAAACGGAACAGCTCGGTGTTGTCTTCAACAAACTGTGACTTAATTAAAACAGAAAGAAATGCAAGCAATAATTTTGGCAGCTGGGATGGGTAAACGTCTCGGAGAACTTACCCGTAATAATACAAAGTGTATGGTGAAAGTCGATGGAATTCCGTTGATTGACCGTCTGCTTCGACAGCTTGCCAACTGTGGATTGACACGGATAGTGCTGGTTATCGGTTATAAGGGTGAAGAGCTGCGCAAACATGTTGGCGACAGTTATCATGGAATTCCGATTGTCTATGTCGAGAACAAGTTGTTTGACAAGACAAATAATATCTATTCGCTTTGGATGACACGGGATTTGCTTGTTTCGGAAGATACTTTGCTTGTGGAATCTGATTTGATTTTTGAAGATTCCATTTTTGATTTAGTGTTGGGCAATCCTTCGGAAAACTTGGCTGTGGTGGACCGCTATCAGGCATGGATGGACGGAACGATGGTGTGTATAGACTCGGAATTGAACATTATCAACTTTGTGCCGAAAAAGATGTTCAATTATCAGGAATTGCACACTTATTATAAAACAGTCAATATATATAAGTTCAGCAAAGAGTTTTCATCGAAGAAATACTTGCCGTTTCTGGAGGCGTATATCAAGGCTTTTGGAACGAATGAATACTATGAGCAGGTGTTGCGCGTGTTTACCATGCTTGATAACTGCAATTTGAAAGCTTTGCCACTGAATGGGCAGAAATGGTACGAAATCGACGACGTGCAGGACCTGAACATAGCCGAAGTCCTGTTTGCCGAGGGTGACATGAAACTGAAAATGATGCAGAGCCGCTATGGAGGATATTGGCACTTCCCAAATCTTCTTGACTTCTGCTATCTTGTGAATCCTTATTTCCCAACGTCCCGTCTGAAAGAGGAATTAAAATCGAATTTTGACGTTCTGTTGACGGAATATCCGTCAGGAATGGCTGTCAATTCTTTGCTGATGGGCAAATATTTCGGGTTGTCGCCGGAATTGGTATGTGTGGGTAATGGCGCTTCCGAGCTTATCAAGTCGCTTATGGAAAATCTTGAAGGACGGCTGGGTGTCGTGTTGCCGACATTTGAAGAATATCCCAACCGGTTGAATCCGGCAAGAGTGGAGGCGTATGTTGCTGACAATGACGATTTTTCCTATACGGCAGCAGATCTGGAAGCCTATTTTTCAGACAAGGATATATCCACGCTTCTGGTCATTAATCCTGATAATCCTTCGGGAAATTTCATTGCTCCGTCCGACTTGCTGGAGCTGGCTGAATGGACTCGTTCGCGAGGTGTACGTCTGGTAGTGGATGAGTCGTTTGTCGATTTTTCGGAAGGCTCGTATGGCAATACTTTGTTGAAGGATGATATACTTCGTAAGCATCCAAATCTTGTGGTATTGAAGAGCATCTCCAAATCCTATGGCGTTCCCGGCCTTCGATTGGGGATATTGGCAACCGCCGACGATACGATCATTGCTCCCATGCGAAAGGATGTGGCAATATGGAACATCAATTCATTTGCTGAATACTATATGCAGATTTTCGGGAAATATGAAGAGGACTATCATAAGGCTTGTCGACAAATTATAGAAGAACGTGATCGTTTCTATGATGAGTTGAAGAAGATACCTTTTTTGCGTGTCATTCCCTCGCAGGCCAATTATTTCCTGTGTGAAATCATATCGTCATATACTTCTCATGAATTGACTCTGAAACTTTTGACTGAACATGAAATCCTGTTGAAGGACTGTGGAAAGAAGCAGGCTTTCGCCGGTCGTAGCTTTATCCGTATTGCTGTACGCGACAGAGCCGACAATGACCGTCTTTTGAATATTCTACAATCTTACTGAAAGAAATGCAATATATTGATTTTGAGAAAATAAAGAATCTGGAAATAACTCCCCGTGAGTGTGTCGACTGGGTGAAAGAAATGTTTGTTCACAAAAGCGAATGTCAGCTTCCACCAAAGATCAGTATCAAGATGCAGAATGATGTATTTGTTAATACGATGCCGGCCTATTTGCCCAATCAGCAGGTTGTTGGTGTGAAAGTTGTATCCCGTTATCCGGAGCGTACTCCGGCGTTGCAGAGCGATATTCTCTTGTACGATGCTGTAAGTGGTCAGAATCTGGCCATTATGGACGGTACGTGGATTACGGCGATGCGAACAGGGGCAGTGGCGGCTTTGAGCATTCAGACTTTGCAGAAAGAAGGAGCTCGCAGCTATGGATTTATCGGTTTGGGCAATACGGCAAGGGCAACAATGCTCTGCCTGCAGGCCATCAATGAGAACCGTGAGCTTGATATTCATCTGTTACGCTATAAGAATCATGTGGAACTGTTCACAAAGCGCTTCGAGAAATATTCGAATTTGAAATTCAAGGTATTCGATACGGCAGAAGATTTGATTAGAAATTCAGATGTCGTTGTGTCGTGTGTCACGGCTGCAAACGAACTGTTTGCTCCTGATGAGGCTTTTGGTCCCGGTATTCTTGTGGTTCCGGTTCATACCCGTGGTTTTCAGAACTGTGATTTGGTATTCGACAAGGTGTTTGCCGATGATCGGGCACATGTCGAAAATTTCAAATATTTCAATCGTTTCCGTCGATTTGATGAAATATCCAATGTCTTGAACGGGCTGTCGGCCGGACGAGAAAATAATGAGGAAAAGATTCTGTCGTATAATATAGGCATTGCCATTCACGATATTTATTTTGCTTCCAAAATTCTGGAACGGATGGGGGTGTCAGCTCCGGTTTCGGATTTCGGTATTGAAAAATATTGGGTGTAGCTGCGTAATAGGAAAAGGCTTATGAGAAAAATAGAGGTTGCTGAATTGCGAGAAATTCAGTTGAATATTTTGCGGGAAATAGATACATTTTGCCGCAAGCGTGATATTTGCTATTTCTTGAGTTATGGCAGTCTGATAGGTGCCATCCGTCATAAAGGGTTTATTCCGTGGGATGATGATATTGATATAGCAATGCCCCGGCCTGACTATGAGCGTTTTGTAAAGGAATTTACATCCTCCCGCTATGTCGTACTCAATAAGCTTTATGACAAAAAATATCCGTATTTATATGGAAAGGTAGCTGATCCTGATACATTGGTGAAAGAAAACTATGATTGCCCTATCGAGGTCGGAGTCAATGTCGATGTTTTTCCGATAGATGGGTTGCCTGATGATAAGAAGAAGTCGGACAGATTGTGTGAGGAAATAAAAATGTTGCGCAAACAGCTGGAAGTAAAACGGTTGTATGTGTCGAAAGATCGTCCATTGTGGAAGAATATTCTCCATGTAAGTGGTAAGGTATTGCTGAGTCCTGTTTCTGACAGCCGATTATTGAATCATATCTCCAAATTACAGCAACGGT